>ERZ795046.17-NODE-17-length-200578-cov-12.713120_pt1 | contig 200578 bp, 189 predicted proteins | sample MGYA00375130_ERZ795046 | MGnify/ENA primary metagenome ERZ795046 (study PRJEB30175, sample SAMN05720202) | activated sludge metagenome | isolation source: anaerobic digester from wastewater treatment plant | place: Japan | collected 2015-05-15 ... | reverse complement strand
CTGGTGGAGGCGGGGGGAATCGAACCCCCGTCCGAGAATGAGTACCCCCAGGCGTCTCCGAGTGCAGCCTGTGTTTTGAAGTTCTGTTCACAACACCCACAGGCAGGTTTTGTGAACTATAGCCCTCCTGAAATCTCCCCAAAAGAACGAAGGGCAGATTCTTTCGGGAAAGACTGGTTGGCTCACGCCCCTATCCGAGCACCAGTCACACTCGGTAGGAACGGCTGCTTATCTATTAAGCAGCAAGTGCAAGTTCTTCGTTGGCACTTATTTGTTGTTCCACCTTTTTAACGAGGTGGTGGAGACCTCGACTCGCTTCCTGGGGGACCTCAAACCCGTCGAAACCGTTCGCCCCCTGTCTATTAATATTAGCACAGAAGAGCTTTCTGTGCAAACAGAGAAACTCATAGTTTCAGTTCTGAGAGCCTTCTTTTCACGACATTCAAGAATGCCTTGTACAGATCTGGATGGAACTTTACCCCAACCATTTCTGTTTCTATGATCTTTAAAGCTTCGTCCACGCTGAGTGGTGGTCTATATGGTCTTTCTTCTATGAGCGCCGTGAAAACATCAACGATGGAGACTATCTGGGCACGAACACTTATTTGATCACCCGCTAACCCATCCGGATAGCCAGAACCATCTATATTTTCATGATGATGCCTCACGATATCTGCGACCAAATCCCAGCCGGATATGTTCTTAATGATCTTTTCCCCGAAGATTGGATGCTTTTTCATTATCTCGAATTCCTCGAAGGTGAGCCTGCCAGGCTTGTTCAGTATGTGTTCGGGTATGCCTATCTTTCCCACATCGTGCAACAAAGCCCCGAATTTTATCGCCTCGAGGTCCGCGGGATCACTCACACCCAGTTCCTTTGCCAGATCGAGGGCAAGATTAACAACTCTGCCAGAATGTCCAAATGTGCCTGTGTCTTTTATTTCAATAGCCTCTGCCAGCGTTGAAATTATCTGTGTGTTTCTCTCTTGAAGGACTCTTTGCATTTCCTCCAGTTCATTCACCGTGTCTTGCAGACTATTCATCATCGCGTGCATCTCAACCTGCGAGGCCTTTTCGATCTCAAGAAGTTTCACAATCGATTCTTGCAATTCATTCAGATCATCGATGTTTGTTTTCACGGGTATGTAGTTCACTTCTCTGTTTTTTTCAATCTGCATGGTGCTCTTGTTTATGTTCTCCACGATCGTTGCAGTGGCACCAACCAGTCTGGTCTGAAACCTTGAGAAAAAGATCATCCATATGATTACACCGACAAGAGCGGCGAATGAGATAATAAGGTAAGGAGAGAGTACAACAAAATAACTCTGAATGGGAATGAAAACAGCAGCTCTGGCATTTTCGATCGGAAGATTCTCAAAATACAAATACCCGAAAGTGCCGTTCAGTTTGGCAAATCTGCTTTTGCTTTTCACGTTCATACCTGCCATTTCCGGCTGTGTTGAGAGAACAACTTCGCCCTGGTTGGTGACCAGGAGTACATACGCCAATTCGCTTGTCAGAAAACTGCTGAAAAGACTCTGAGGTATCTCAACCAACAAAAGATCATCCTGACGCTGCAGTAAGAATTTTGCGCTGTTTCCCGATACAAACAAACCTTTGAAATCTGGCATGAGCCATGGCAGTTCTTTGTAAGCAAGCACACCTGAAAGATCTGCACCAGTTTGCAAATCCACAAGGTTGCGGTCCAGGGTTCTTACAACAACGTTGGCTTGTTGTTTCTGGTTCAGTGCATTTTCAATTGTGCTGTTAAGTAACTGCTTTTCAGATTTCAAGTATGTTTGAGAGTAATATCTGTGAACATTCTGAAAGATCAACACAAAGCCGATTATGAAGACTAAGATCAAAGTCAAGATCAAGAAAAGACCGTACCTTGCCAAGCTTCGAACTGCAGTTGCAAGCTTCATTTCTTCACCTCATCAGCAATGAATTGAGCGTTTCTCACCGTCACGAAATTCGTCGTTCTGAACACAGACAGATCTGAACTGACTGTGAAGGTTCCAGTTGCTCCTTTGAATGTCTTGCCCTGAAGATAATTGCTCGCTTCAGTCGTCTTGATTTTTGATGAAACCAACGTCAATATTACCATAAGCGCGTCGTAACTGCCTGCATGTTCAAGGCTTGTAAATCCAAATTTCGTCATTTGAGAAAGATCGAAAAGACCGTATAATATCATTCCCTCGACGGCAGACGACCCTGTTGTAATCAGTGCATCGGTATAGGCGTAGTCAGAACCATAGATGATTCCATTAAATCCTTTTCTCAGAGCCAATTGGGCAACCAGACCTGCTACTCTTCCATCGACAATCAAAACAACTGAATCGTATTTTGAAAAATCAAAATTGACCAATTCATCTACAGAATCTATGTACAGACAATCAAAAGATAGCGGTGAAAACTGAACCATCATTTGAAAAAGACTTTCGCTATAAGCGATGTTGTTTCTATCACATATCACGACTGTACTCTTTCTCAGATCTTTCTGTAGCCGTTCAACCAAATCTCTCGCTTGAAGTTCATCTGACGGGCTCAAGCTCATGAGGTATTTACTCTTCCCAACAACCTTTGGAGAGGTTACCAACGGAGCTATTGTGAAGATCTGGAATTTTTCAAGGTACGGGAGTAGTGTCAATGCTTCGGAACTGATCCTTGGACCGATCGCGTAACAACTGTGATATTTTCTCAGATTTTTTTCAACCTCGCTGACAGGCTGATCTACTCTGATTGTTACAGGGTTTATCTTCAATTTATTGTCCTTTGTATATCTATCAACGCCACTGCGAAAATCAGCTTCACCGTCTTCAAAGATCAGGATCGTGGGATTTGGTTGTTTTGAATGCAGGGTGAAAACGATGACAATTACTACTGCAACCAGTGCCGCAACAAGGACCATTTGTTTCATTCAACAACCTCCATACCAAATCCAGCAGTTCCTGGGCCTACGTGCGTTGTGATGACCTTTCCCATTTCGGTGAAACTCACGTCCAAAACTTCGTAATTCTGCTTCAGCATCTGTAGCAAAACCTTTGTGCTTTCTCTGGCATCCGCGTCGACCATGAGTAGTCTCAGCTTTGAACCCTTTGGTACAAGGTTCAACGCCTTGTTGATCAACATCTCCTGTGCTCTCTTGGTTCCTCTTGCTTTCTCAAACGGCACGAGTTTACCTTCTGGATCGATCCACAGCCCTACGTGTATGTTCAGTAATGATCCGAAAAACCCTTGCATGCGTGAGACCCTTCCACCTTTAACCAGAAAGTCAAAATTCGAAACGTAGAATATGGCTTTATACCTGCCGTTTTTGACATCCTGCTCAAGCACCTGCATTATCTTTTCTGCGTTCAATCCCTCTTTTTCTAATTCTCTCGCGCGCCTCGCAGGCAATGGCATGGCGGCGGAGGCAAGTTTGCTATCAAGCACGAAAACAGGTATCTTCACTTGTTCAGCCGCGCTGAGTGCTGAATCGTAAGTCCCAGAGAGTTTTGTCGAGATACAGATCGCCAGGATCTCATCGTAACCCTCCTGCTCTATCTGCTGATACAGCGAGACAAACTCACCCACAGACGGCTGAGAACTCTTTGGCAGTTCCTTTGCCGAGGCAACTCTCCTGTAGAAATCCTGTATTTGCTGAAGATCTCTTGTGTCATCCTCCTGATCACCTTTTGGCCAAACGATATGCAACGGTGCAATCGCAACATCTAACTTTTCAATCCACTCTCTTGGTATATCACACGTGCTATCCAAGACTATCTTCATTCTTGGCACTCTACTCACCTCCCAGCTTCGTGGTGATAAGACTCTCCAATAGATTGTATCAAACTCCATCGTCTGGCAAAAGTTATCAGGTGTATGCTAAGTAATTGCCACTCCAAGATAAGCCTTTCTCACATCGTCACTCTTGAGCAAGTTTTGACCGGTGTCCTGCATGACTATTCGACCCGTCTCTAAGACATATCCATAATCTGCTATCTTCAAAGCGGCAAGTGCATTTTGTTCGATGAGCAGAATTGTCACGCCTTCTTCTCGTATCTTTTGGATTATTTGGAAGACTTCTCGGACAAGCAGAGGTGCTAATCCCAAGGATGGCTCATCGAGCATGAGTAATTTAGGTCTTGTCATCAAACCACGCGCAACAGCGAGCATCTGTTGCTCTCCGCCAGAAAGCGTACCGCCGAGCTGCTTCAATCTTTCCCTCAGTCTTGGAAAGAGAGTTAATACCCAGTCTAAATCTTTCTTAATACCTTCAACATCCTTTCTCGCGTATGCACCCATCATGAGGTTCTCATGAACGGTGAGATTTGGGAAAATCCTTCTGCCTTCAGGAACAAGTGCTATTCCGTTGTTTATAATGTGATGAGTTGCCATGTGGGTTATGTCAGTGCCATTAAAAAGTACCTTTCCACCGCTCTTTCTGACAAGATTGGTTATTGCCTGAAGCGTCGTCGTCTTACCTGCACCATTTGCACCTATCAATGTCACAATCTGACCAGTCTCAACTTCGATACTGATTCCTTTCAAGGCATGTATACTGCCGTAGTGTACATGCAAGTCTTCGATTTTCAACATCGTCTGGGTGTTCACAGGAGTACCTCCTCTCCCAGATAAGCCTTTATGACAAGTGGGTTAGACTGAATCTGCTCTGGGTTTCCCTCGGCAATCAATTTGCCATAGTCCATGACATAGATTCTCTCGCAGATTCCCATTATGACCTTCATGTCGTGTTCGATTATCATTATTGTCAGTTTGAAATCCTCTCTGATCTGCTTTATGAATCCCATGAGTTCAAAGGTCTCCTGAGGGTTCATACCCGCTGCTGGTTCATCCAGAAGAAGCATTCTGGGATTCGTTGATAAAGCCCTTGCTATCTCGAGTTTTCTCTGAAGGCCATACGGAAGTGAGCTTGCTTTTTCATTGGCGAAATTCTCCAGACCAACTCGCTTCAAGAGCTTCAACGCTTCTTCACGCATATGTCTTTCCATACGAATACTGTCTGGCGTTTTTGCTATGCATTTGAAAAACCACAGCCAGTTTCTCAATTTCAAGTGCTGTGAGACCATAACATTTTCGAGGACTGACATGTCTGAAAACAAACGAATGTTCTGAAAAGTTCGAGCTATGCCAAATCTTGTTATTTCATGAGGTTTGAAGCCAGATATGTCCTTGCCAAAAAAGAAAATCCTACCTTCGTCAGGTGCGTACATACCGGTTATAACATTGAAAAGAGTTGTCTTGCCAGCCCCGTTTGGACCAATTAATCCCAGCAATTCTCCTTGCTTTACATAACCATCAAAACGATCCACCGCCACAAGGCCACCGAAGCGCTTTGTGACGCTGTCTATTCGAAGAACCTCATTCATCCACGACACCTCTTCTTCTGGCACTCTTTGTAAACAACTTGTAGATCAAGTCCCAAGTCAGTTCATCTCTTCCCATAATTCCCCTCTGCCAAAAGAGCATGAGTACTATGAGCATAATCGAGAGCACAACCATTCTCATGCCGGGAATGCCGGGAAAGTTTATGAACCAAATTTTGAAAGGACTTTCAAGAACCCTCAGAAACTCCAGTCCAACTGTGTAGATAGACGCACCTATAATTGCTCCGCTTATACTACCGAGTCCGCCGAGGACCGCCATGATGAGTATTTCAAAGGTTTTAGAAAATGCGAAAGACTTCGGATCTATGGTTGTTATCAAATGAGCCCAAAGTGCACCACCAACACCTGCGAAAAAGGAACCAAGCACGAAACTGACAACCTGATGTGAAAATACATTTATTCCCATTGCTTTAGCGGCGATAGGATCCTCCCTGATGGCTTTCAAAGCTCTTCCATAGCTACTCTTGACCAAACTAGCAATGACAAGAACGGTTACAAATGCCCAACCCCATGACCAGTAAATGTTTGTATAAGGAGGAATTGCTTTCAAGCCAAGAGCTCCATTTGTTATCGACCATGCATTATTTGCAATTATTCGTATAGTTTCCCCTAGGCCCAATGTGGCTATTGCAAGATAGTCACCAATCAATCTCAGCGATGGCGCAGCAACGACATATCCAAAACCAGCTGCAACAAGCCCAGCGATGAGAGTAGCTGGTAAGAAGGGCATCTGAATCTGATTAAATGGATATATAAGTGGTTTGATAAGAAAGGTCATTTCCTTCTGTGCGACAGGAAGAGTCAGCAAGGTTGATACATACGCTCCAATAGCTATAAAACCAGCATGACCAAGTGAGAAGATACCCGTTATACCGTTTATTAAAGTCAGTGAAACTGCGAAAATCATATTTATTGCCATTAAATTGAGTATTAGTATCACATATTCACTTGCTCTTTTGTTGGCAAGGAACAAGAGAAAGCCAATGACAACTATCAGCGCAAGCGTCAAGATAAATTTCAGGCTGTTCGAAAGGCTCTTTTCCATGCTCTCACACCTTTTCTGATACTTCAACACCAAGTATTCCTGTTGGTTTGACAAGTAAAACAAACAACAATATCGCATACGCAAAAGCGTCCCTGTAACCAGCAAGGGATGGTACAAACGCAACAATCATTATTTCACTTATTCCCAATATGAAACCGCCAACCATTGCACCTTGAATACTACCTATACCACCCACAACTGCTGCTATGAAAGCCTTGAGTCCAGGTATCATACCAGTATAAGGATAAACCTGAGGATATTTCATTGCCCAAAGGATGCCACCTATTGCAGCAAGCCCTGAGCCTAACATGAAGGTGAAGCTGACAACTCTATCGGCATTGACTCCCATCAATTTTGTTGTTGGAATATCCTTTGAGATAGCCCTCATCGCCATCCCGATCTTGGTCTTGTATACGATCCAAATCAACAACACCAAAGCTGCAATCACGATACCGATCGTGATAAATGTGAGAACAGGTATTCTAACACCACCAATATTGATCATGTTCAAAAATGATGTCGGGTAGATACCGGTTTGTGGATTAAAGGATTTCGCCCGCCCACCAAAGGCTACTATCGCAAAATTCTCTAAGAAGAAGGAGACACCAATGGCAGTTATCAACGCCGATATCCTTGGTGCGTTTCTCAAAGGTCTGTAAGCGATTCTCTCAATGAAAGCACCCAAGAATGCTGTTGCAAAAATCGAGAAGACAAAAGCCACCCACCATGGCATCAAAAACAATACGACAGCGTAGAAGGCAAAGTAGATCCCATATGTAAAGACATCACCGTGAGCAAAATTGATGAGTCTCAGGATACCATACACCATCGTGTAACCTATCGCAATCAAAGCATAGATTCCACCCAAAGACAGTGCGTTGACAAGGTGCTGAAAAAACCCAGCAAGGCTCAAAAGATCACCTCCAAATGTGGAAAAGCCCCCTGTCGGGGGCTTTCATCATGGTCTGACCACAGTCATCAGTCTGAATTGCCCATCCTTCACCGTGTTAATCACGGCGGGCTTCACAGGATCTCCTGAACCTTCTGGATAGGTTATAGATCCACCGACACCTTGGAAGTCCTTAGTGGCGGCGATCGCATCTCTGATTGCAATCGGATCAAGTGATTGGGTTCTTTCGATGGCATCCAGCACGAGGTTATAGGCGTCAAAGGCGAGTGCACCGAATGCATCAGGTCTTCTGTTGTATTCTTTTACGTACGCTTCTACGAAGGGTTTCGTTGCAGGTGAAAGGTCGGCATCCTGATGGAAGTAAGTTGTGTAATACAGACCCTCGACGAATTTCCCTCCAATCTGTATGAGTTCTGGAGCATCAGCACCGTCGCCTGCCAAGAAATTACCCTTGAACCCCAATTCACGTGCCTGCTTACAGATGAGTGCTATCTCTGAATAATAACCGGGTAAGAAGATTGTGTCTGGGTTTCTGGAAAGGGCATCCGTCAATTGAGCTGTGAAGTCCTGATCTCCGGTGTTGTAGTATTCCTCAAAGAATTTGCCACCGAACTGAGCGAATTTTCTCTTGAAGTAATTCGCCAATCCCACCACGTAATCTTGCGCCACATCAACCATGATCGCCACATTCTTAGATTTCAGCTGTTCCCAGGCGAATTTCGCAAGTAACTCTCCCTGCATCGGATCGATAAAGCACGCCCTGAAAATGAATCTTCTGTTCTGTGTCACGAGCGGGTTTGTTGCAGTGTTTGTAACCATAGCCACCTGTTTCTGTTCGGCTATCGCTCCCGCGGCAAGGGCACATGAGCTGGTACATGGTCCAAGAATGGCGACAACCTTTTCAACATCAATCAGTCTTTTTACAACGTTGGCTGCTTCAGCCTTGTCTCCCTTGTTGTCCAACAAAACGACTTTGACGGGTACATCCTTCCCACCAATTCTGACTGTTGGTCTGAGCTTCATTGCCAGTTTTACACCATCCCACGACATCTGACCAAACCCTGCAATAGGTCCAGTCATTTCCCATCCTGCGCCGATCTTTACTTCTGTGATTTCGCTTGCTGAGACAACAACAAAAGCCAGAACCAAAGTGAGAAACACGTAGAACTTCCGCATAATTCAGCCCCCTTCTTGAGAAATATACCTGAGTTTCTCAGGTTGGCACATATTATGTCACACATGATCGATCATCCGTCAAGGGCAGAATCCACATTGAATTGCCAAAAGCAAAAGGCGGAGGCTTTCCTCCGCCGTTTTGACACGGTTTTTAGCAAGTTGACACTTCTACATGTACAAACATGATATTGATTACATCTATCCAACGAACGTTTTTTCTAATTCGAGCAAGATCAGTTTTTCTATGTATAGACATTTCTTGCTCTGAAATAGTTTTCTGTTCACAGTGACGCTGTCATATCTTGTAAGGTCTACCGACCCGTTTGAAAGACCAGAGTGCATCGATCATCTCTATCAAACCTTGTAAAGTATTCGAACGCATCGACCGACAGATTGAAAACGCCGATTCTATCACCCATGATCATATAGCTTACACTGAGAGAATCACGCAATCTTTCAACCATAAGTACTACCTTTCTTGAATAGTCTCAGAGAATCTTTCAAAAGCTTAGACCTATCCCAATTTATGTGGCTACCTTAAGACAGATCTGTCCTGGCAAGCTTGTCCAATATATATAATACGAAAGTGAAAAATATCACATTAGAGCAAACACGCATTTTGAAAGTATTTTTGAAGATTTTCTTCAGAAGGTCGTCTTCTCATGATTGTTCTGGGATTTAGTTGTGACTAACTGAACAATGACCTTTAGCATATGCTAATGCTGCAAAAACAAAGATCTCAATCACCAAATGTGCAAACGTATAGCACCATGAGTTGGGATGGTGATCCTGCGCCAAATTACCATTCTGCCTTCGGTCAGCTCAGTCACCTTTCCAAAACCGGCAAAGTACTCTTGCAAGCTCGAGGTCTTTCGGCTTTGTGATCTTGAAACAATAAGAGTCACCTTCCACTAATCTGATCTTTTCACCACTCAAAAATACAGGCTTTGTACTATCTTCACCTTCGAAATCTTTCAAAGCATTGACAACGATGTCATAACGGAAGGCCTGAGGTGTTTGAATTCGATACAAACCATCTCTTGGAATATAGGAGTTCACAAAATCATCTTTGAAGTAAGCAACCGTGTCAGTGATGGGGACGGCGGCAGTAGCTGCTCCAAAGACTTTCGCTTCTTCGATTACCTTCTCCAGCAGACTCACACTCAGAAAAGGTCTCGCTGCGTCGTGAAAGACAACGATCGATGGACTGACACTTCTCAGAAAATCGAGTGCTATCACAGAGGTCTGATGCCTTGTCTCTCCACCAGTCAATATCCATCTTACCTTTCTGAAGCCTTCAACCATCTGTGAAATGCGTTCTGCATACCCTTGAGGTATCATCACAAGGCAGGAGTCTATCAGCGCCGACTTTTCAAAGGCAGAAAGCGAATACTGAATAACGGGACGATCACAGATTTTGCAGAACTGTTTTGGTATCTGTGAGTTTATACGGGTGCTTCTACCCGCAGCCATTATTATGCCTATTGTCATCTTTTCATCACCATATGTTACAATAACACAAAGGGGGAGTGTTGTGTGGTGGATACAAAGAAATTAGAGAGTATTATTTCGCAGATTTCAGGTGTCACAGCCGTTCGAATAGTGCCAGATGGAGATAATCTGAGAGAAATCCATGTAATAGCCGATTCAGCCAAGAATCCCAAGCAAGTTGTTCGTGATGTAGAAACAGCAATATTGGCGTCGACTGGACTGAGAATAGATAGAAAGATAATAAGTGTTGCTCAGATGGCTGGTGAAGTCCATGCTCGTCCTGAGTACGTTATATCTTCTTTGACAACAGAGGACCTTGGCAAGAATCTGCGTGTGGCTGTTAGCGTAGAACATGGTGAGGACAGATATGAAGGCTCTGCCGAAGGGGCAAAGACGAGCATTCAAAGACTCAAAACCGCTGCAGCAGCCGTGATTTCAGCATTCGACGAACTGACCGAAAGTATCTATTCAGTTGATGATGTACGGATCATTACACTGGCGGGCAAAGAGTTTCTTGTGTGCCACATAACCAAACTTGACGGCGGCAAAGAAAGAAGTCTGATAGGCAGCGCAGAGCTTGAAAAAGATCCGCTCTTAGCTGCCGCGAACGCTGCTCTTGAAGTCCTGGTCAGATTTCAGTAAGTCTTTGCTATCGCAGTATTCAATCACAACCTTTCTGTATGGCTCGATGCCGATCGAATAACTCTTTATGTCTCGATAACTTTTGGCGATCTCGTGAACGACCCGCCTTTCAAAAGCAAACATCGGATCTAAAACGACTTTGCCTTTGTTACTCCTCACACGATCAATAACTTGCCTGACCATGTGTTCCAGGCTCTTTTTTCTTCTTTCTCTGTACTCACCCGCATCGACTATCACAGACAGTTTTGTGTCGCTCAGTCTGTTCAAGTAGATTGTGGCAATGTGTTGTAATGCAGCGAGAGTTTTCCCATGTTTGCCAATCAGTCTACCAAGATCTCTCCCCTCCAGTTCGACCGAGAACCTCCTACCGGCATACTGTACATTGACATTGATATCTCCATAGGTGTTCAAAATATGATTCATGAATTGCTCAAGTCTTCTTTTATAAAAATCGCTCTTGATCGTTATTTCGACAACTGCTTCCTTAGCCATGAGACCGAAAAAGCCCTTTGAACCTTTTTCCACAACTGCACACTCGAATTCATCATCCCTTAGATCTAATTGCTTTTTCACCTTCTCAACAGCATCCGTTACAGTGGGTCCCGTGGCTCTCAATTTCCTCACCAATTCTCACCCCTTAAGCCTTAGGCCTCAAACCAAGCAATTCTCTGGTCGTTATGCCTTTGATTTTGTAGCGTTTATATATGTAATATGTGATAACAAGCTGAATAACTGTGTTGAGCGTGTAATACAAAAACAGACCACTTGGTAGTCCAACAAACAGGAAAGGAAAGATTACTGACATAAGGATCCCCTGCCAAGCACTTCTTGTGTCCTGACTGGTTATCAATGTGTTGTAGTAACTTGCGACGATCGTTATGATTATGAACAACGCGTTTGGCCCAAAACCTCCAATCGAGAGATCGTTCCAGAACAGGAATCTGCTTCCAAAGGCGAATTCTTCCTGAAAGTATCTTATCACCGCGTAGAGCAGGAAGAATATCGGGAGTTGAATCAGTAACATTAAACATCCGCTCGCGGGGTTGACACCTTCTTCCTTGTAGACCTTCATTAGTTCTTCTTGCTGCTTGGTAGGATCTTTATATTTCTTTCTTACCGCTTCAACCTTCGGCTGAAGTTTTCTCATCTTTATCATCGATTTTGTCTGCGCGTGGTACAGTGGATACAAGACAAGCCTAACTATGACGGTGAAGACAACTATTGTCCAACCGAAATTCTTTGTCAGTTCAAACAGCCACCAGAAGAACCATACGAGTGGATAAAAGAACGGATCGTACCAAGCAGAACTACCGCTTATTTTCTTTATCGTGTCCAGCAAAACAGGATAGTCATCTGCGAATAGTTTTTTGAGAAAGATCCTTTTATAGGGTGCCATATGAACAAGCACCTTCCCGAATCCACTAACAGTGAGTTTATTGGAAACCAGTTTCGAGCCATTCGTTTTTGAAATGGAGATGATCCTGTTTTTTGGTGCAAAGGACAGAAAATAATCTTTGACAGCACGATCATTTTCCTCATACCACACCCTTGGCAGTGTCACAACTACAGAATCTGCGCTTTCAATTTCCACAGTGATGACATACTCAGGTGCATTTTTGAAGGTTAGGATTTTTCGAACACCATTCTCGTACTCATAGATCACCGACAAGTCACCAGAATAGGTATTTGGAGCTATCATGGTTCCCTTGACAGTGGAACTGAGGAGATTCAAAGGTGAACCATCGATGGAAAATAACTCCAGCCCATCACCATCAGCTTGAAAGATGTGGAGTTTTCTGTCAATTGTGAGATAAACATTTACAAGATCGCCTTTAGTGTTCAGCTCAAATTCATTGAACCTTGTGGTGACCTTAAGTCCGTTTTCAAGATTTGTCACCTGAATTTCGTTCTTCGGGAAAGCCACAACCATGAGAATGGTGATTAGTATCAAGACAATCGATTTTCTCAAGTCGATCTCCTCCTCAACGTGAATTTCTCTGGCACAGGATCATGCCCTCCTGGATTTAGAGGATTGCACCTGATTATTCTTTTCAGTGCAAGATAGCCTCCTTTGATCACTCCGAAACGCTCGATTGCCTGCATGGCATAAGTTGAGCAGGTAGGAGTGAACCTACATGTTGGTGGTTTCAGTGGAGAGATATATCTTTGATAGAAGCGTATCAACGACACAAATAACCTTTTCATTTACCGATCCTCTTCAGCAAAGAATAAAGTTCCTCTTGGACAAAAAAGTAAGACAACTTTTCAAAGACTTCTGACAGGGCCTTCCGAGGAAGAATGATCAAATCAAATCCCTTTGCCAATTCGTTTTTCATCGTTCTGTAAGCTTCCTTTACCCAACGCCGAACTTTATTTCTGTCATGAGCCTTACCAAACTTCTTCTTGACCATCACAGCGATTCTGTTGTAATCAAGTCCATTCTCGACAAACATAACAGTGAAAAAATCACTTTGAAGAACCTTTCCCTGTCGGAACACCCTGTCAAAGTCCTTCGTATGTCTGAGACGCTCTGCTCTTGGCAGCGAAAAATCGTTCAAACAGCGAGTCTCCATCTACCTCTTGCACGCCTTCGAGCCAGAACCTTACGACCCGACGGTGTCCTCGATCTCACCAAAAAGCCGTGAGTTTTCTGCCGCTTTCTGCGATTAGGTTGATAGGTTCTTTTCATCCTCGATCCTCCTTCTGCATCTTGTGATAGCCTTTGTCATTTTACCACAGAACTATAATACTCTTGTCAACCAACTCTATTTCTAATCATACCAATTGCCGACGCTATTGCCAACGCCCTTTTTTCACCTATGCCGTCCACAGATTGAAGGGTGTCAATGGTCGCTTGACTCAATGATCTGAGATCTCTAAAGGTCTTGACAACCTTTGTAGAAACACTTATGGGAATCTTTGCGTTGTACTTCAAGACTCTGTAACCCCGTGCATAGGAAGTAACCTCTCCTGCTTGGGTCAAGCTCTGAATGTCTATGTCGAGTGTTCGAATGATTTTCAAAAGCGAGATTTCCCTATCTTGGCTGAGTCGCTCAATTATTTGACGAGCCTGATCTAATTCCATATCTTTCTGGGAATAGTCCATCACCAACAGACAAGTTATGTCCTCAACATCTTCCAAGATTTCTTCCAGCTGCATCTTCATCAATCTGCCTTCTTCTCCAAGTTCTACCAAATAGGGAAAGATCTCTTCATAAGTCCTCATTATTGTCAGTGCCTTTTCTATAGCACGTGCGACATCGTATATTGAAACGCCTGAGTGAAACTCATTGATTTCTATCTCGGAAAGGAGCTTGTCGAAGTTCGTTCTGTACTTCTCGAGAGTATTTATAGCCTGCGATACCCTTGCCATCAAAATGCGTGCGTCGTTCATCACATATTTGTACTGACCACAGTAAAGTGAGATCACATTTCTTCTCTTAGATATTGCAACGACCATCTGCCCCGTTTGTTTTGCCACTCGCTCAGCCGTTCGATGCCTCATACCCGTTTCTATGGTTGGAATCATTGGATCTGGTACGAGATGTACGTTCGCGAAAAGTATCTTCGAGAGATCTGAGGAGATGACAACTGCACCGTCCATCTTTGCCAATTCATACAGCCTCTCCGGAGAAAAAGTGCAGTCCAGATCGAATCCTCCCTGGATGATGTCCTCGTATTTTTGTGGATCATCAACAAAGAACAGTAATGCGCCCAAGTTCGCCGATATAATATCGTCCAGAGCCTTTCTCAGTTTCGTTCCCGGAGAAAGAAGGGCAATCTTACTGAGAAGTTCATCTGGTATCAGATCAACTCACCCCCAAGGCTTTACATAATTCTTGCACCGAGTACACCTTCTGGATATTGCTATCCCTGAATTCTGTGTTCTTGGGAACAATTATAGGACCAACACCAATTTTCTTGAGCGCGTCGATTCTGGATTTCATACGATGAACGCGTTTGAGTGACCCATCCAGACTCACTTCACCGATCAACGCCGTTCTGCCCAACTGCTTATCCAGCATTGATGACAAAAGTGCACCCACAACTGCTGCGTCAATCCCAGGATCTGTGATTTTCAGACCACCAAGTATATTGACATAGACATCGTGTGATTCTATGGGCAAATGCATATGTCTGCCTATCACTGCTATCAACAAAAGAAGCCTTGTCATCTCAAAGCCATTGCTCACACGCCTTGGCATATTGCTTTTGGTCCTTGAAACAAGTGCTTGAACCTGTATTACAAAGGAACGAGAGCCTTCAACTGCACATGTTAGGCAATTTCCTGGTAACTGATCTTCAGCATCGTAAAAGGCTGGGTTCACTACCTGCTTTAGACCATCTTCGGTCATCTCAAAGATCGCGACTTCTCCTGAAGGACCAAAACGGTTTTTCATAGTTCTCAGGATTCTCAGTTCGGTGTTGCGCTCTCCTTCAAAATAGATAACCGTGTCTACCAGATGTTCGACCAATTTGGGACCAGATATTTCTCCACTCTTGGTTATATGTGCTATCAGTATGCTTGGAATAGATAACTGTTTGCATTTCTCGATAATTTTCTCGGCACAAGTGCGGATTTGCAAGATACTCCCAGGATAAGTTCCCACTTCCGGTGAATACATCGTTTGAAGCGAATCAATTACAAGCAATGAGTAAGTATCATCAAGTAGATCAAGCACTTGTTCCAGGTCGTTTTCAGGACACACCATGATATTCTCCAGTCCATCGCGGTAAAGCCTCTGAGCTCTTACAGCTATCTGGTCTGCTGATTCCTCAGCGGCGACATACAGAGCTTTCAATCCATTCTCCGAAAAATAATTGCATATCTCAAGGGCAAGAGTACTCTTACCGACACCAGGTTCTCCACCGAGCAAGAGCACTTGACCCGGCAAGATCCCTCCTGCGAGAGCTGCATCGAGTTCGCTGAAACCAGTACCCAGCCTTTTAACATTCCCAGCCGATTTCAGAGTTTCCTGCAGGCTGACAACCGATGCTCTGCCCTTTCTTGCTGCCTCTGCTTTGAACTCAGTAGCGGTATTCCATTCACCACAACTGGGACATTTGCCGAACCATTTTACCGATTCATAACCACATTTGCTGCAGACAAAGTAATTCTTTTCTCTCATCTCTTGAGAACACCTGTTCTGTGTTTTCTTTTGAGAAATTTCAGCCCGTTCTCGCCAGCTTTGCAGATCACCGTATCTGCCGAACCGAACTTTCCTTTGAGAATCTCTTCAGCGAGCGGGTCTTCAAGATATTGCTGGATAGCCCTTTTCAGAGGTCTGGCACCAAAGATTGGGTCATACCCTTTTTGAATGAGAAATTCCTTAGCCTCTTTGGTCAACTTCAACGTGATTCCTTTTCCTTCAAGCCTTTCTTGAACATCAGAAACCAGTATGTCGATAATTTTTTCTATATGTTCTCGTGTCAGTGAGTGGAAAACTATGACTTCATCTATCCTGTTGAGAAATTCAGGTCTAAAGGTTTTCTTAACTTCTTCCAAGACCAAGTTTTTCATCTCTTGGTAATCCTTCTGTGCATCCTCTGAGGAAACAAATCCCATAGTCTTTTTGGATTTGTTTATCAAATTACCTCCAATGTTACTTGTCATCACAACGATCGTATTCTTGAAATCAACCTCTCTTCCCTGAGAATCTGTCAGTCTCCCATCATCCATTATCTGCAGAAGAATATTGAACACATCGGGATGCGCTTTCTCTATCTCGTCGAACAAGATAACCGAGAAAGGTCTTCTTCTGACTCTTTCGGTGAGCGTTCCACCTTCTTCATAACCAACGTATCCAGGAGGTGCTCCGATGAGTCTTGATACAGAGAATCGCTCCATGTACTCGCTCATATCAAACCTAAGCAATGCCTTTTCATCACCGAACAAGTGAGTGGCAAGGACCTTTGTGAGCTCGGTCTTTCCAACACCGGTTGGTCCAAGGAATAGAAAGACACCTATAGGCCTTCTCGGATCCTTCAAACCACTTCTTGCTCTCCTTATGGCTTTTGAAATGGCCTTTATGGCCTCGTCTTGGCCCACTATTCTTTGATGCAAAGCCTTCTCCAAGCTCAAAAGCTTCATGCTCTCGCTTTCTTCAAGCTTCATCAAAGGTATGCCAGTCCACCCAGAAACAACCTCCGCGATTTGATCTACATCAACAGTCACAATCATTGATTCAATGGATTTTCGCCACTGTTCATATCTGTCTGTGTACTGTTGACTCAGAATTCTCTCCTGTTCTTTGAGCTCTGCTGCCTTTTCATAATCTTGGTTCAGTACCGCGAGTTCTTTGTTTGATTTGACATCTTCGAGTTGTTTTTTCAGTTCCTGCAAATCGGCTGGAATCACAAAGCTCCTCAATCGAGCCCTGGCTGCGGCTTCATCTATGACATCAATAGCCTTGTCGGGCAAGAAATGGTCTGTTATGTATCTTTTTGAGAGGTAGACTGCGGCCTCAAGTGCACTGTCTGTATATCTGACCCTGTGGTGCGATTCATATTTGTACCTGAGCCCTTTCAGTATATTCAGAGTCTCGTCAGTCGTAGGCTCTCTAACATAGATTTTCTGGAATCTTCTCTCAAGTGCAGCATCTTTTTCTATGTATTTTCTGTACTCATCTGGAGTTGTGGCACCTATACACCTGATTTCACCACGTGCAAGGGCTGGTTTCAATATGTTTGCGGCGTCCACAGCACCCTCTGCAGAACCGGCTCCAACTATGGTATGGACTTCATCTATGAAAAGGATGATGTTGGGATCTTTGGTAACGATCTGCAGCAGTTTCTTCATCCTCTTTTCGAACTCACCGCGGTATTTCGTTCCAGCGACGAGTGCGGCTACATCGAGCGAGAATATCGTCTTACGTTTGAGAGGTTCTGGGACCTCACCTGCGACGATCCTCTGTGCAAGCCCTTCCACTATTGCCGTCTTCCCAATTCCTGGTTCACCGATGAGAACTGGATTGTTTTTCTTTCTTCGAACAAGTACCTGCATGACCCTTTCTATTTCCTCTTCTCTTCCTATCACCGGGTCCAACTGATTTTTCGTCGCAAGAGCAGTTAGGTCGATACCAAATCCCTCTAAGTGCCTTACCGATGCATTTTCAATTGTCCTGTCACCTTCGAACTCTGTGCTTTTTGGCGAGGCATTCTCCACTATCACCTTTCTCAGAGTTCCAAGGTCGATGCCCATCTTTCTAAGCACATGGACGGCTATGCCTTCTCCTTCTCTTATAATTCCAAGTAATATATGCTCAGGATGGATTTTGTCACTGCCAAGATATTTTGCCTCTTCATAAGCCATCTCGATCACTCTTTTTGCACGTGGTGTCATCTGTGGGGAACTTGAAAATCCTCGCATGCCCATACCGACCATTGAGATTACCTCATTCTTAGTCCGAGCATAGGTTATACCCATCTCTGCAAATGCGTCGATAATAGGCAGATCCTGTTTGAGAATTGCCAGAAGTATATGTTCCGTTCCAACATATGAATGTCCCATTTCTTTGGCCTCATTCTGTGCCTCGACGAAAACCTGTGCTGACCTTTCGGAAAATCTATCGAACATCGTATCACCCCTTTCAAGTGAAGAAGCTTATCATCAGGGCCACCGTATTGTTTAGACAGTGTATTATCATTGGAGGTACGAGTGAACCAGAAATTTCCCGCACAACACTCAAAACCAGTGACATCACAAAGATCTGTGGAAAGATCTCAAATGGATGGAAGAGTGAGAAAAACAGTGCGCTGATCAATATAGTTGAGTTCATACTCATCTTCCTTCGAACGATTGACTGAGCGTAACCTCTGAAGGCCATTTCTTCCGAAACGGGCCCAAGAAGTGTTATCACCAACGCTGTGATCAAATCGACATTTTGTACTTGGGCCGTTGTTCCAGCCGTTGGAAAAAGAACGGTGACCACCGCCATTAAAACATATATCAAAGGTAAAAACAAGACGCTTTTCAATATCCATTTTCCCTCTAACTTAAAGAGGCTCGACAACTTCTCGCCAGTTTTCAAGCTGAAATACAGACTCACCAAAAACAGGCCGGCATACCATATCACGATAAACCACATACTCGAAACATAGTATGCCATCATAGAACCTATCCAAAGCACTGTTAAAAAGATCAGAAACCTCAGTATCGATTTACTCATTTTTCCAATTTCTCCTCAGTACAATTTTATCACACAACAAAAACCAGCACCAATGCTCAGGTGCTGGAACAGCTTAGAAAAACAGCCTAAACCTTCTTATAGAGTTTTTTACACTCAGGCTCTTGTAGCCTTCATAAGGCGAGATTTTCTTCGAGCTGCCTGGTTCTTGTGAATGATTCCTTTGGAAGCTGCTCTATCAATTGATGAGATGGCTGCCTTTAGTAATTTGTCTATGTCCTCGCCTGATTCTTTTGTCTTAACAGCTTCAAGTAGTTTCTTTACCGCAGTCTTCATTTGCGTTTTGTAAGCCCTGTTTCTTGCTCTTCTCTCAAGTGCCTCTTCTGCTCTCTTCACAACAGATCTGCTTACTTTCTTAGCCATCTATTCTTCCTCCCTCTTTACATATTGAACGCTCTTTTCAGTTCAGGCACTACATCTAAATTCTCCCAGGTGAAGTCTGGATCGTTTCTGCCAAAGTGACCGTAGGCCGCAGTCTTTTTGTATATAGGTCTTCTGAGGTTGAGTTTCTTTATTATAGCGAGCGGTCTGAAATCAAAGATTTGCATTATTACGTCTCTCAACTTTGCTTCATCCACCTTTGCCGTGCCAAAGGTGTCTATCATGAATGAAACGGGTCTTGCTTTACCTATTGCATAGGCGATTTGCAACATGAATCTGTCTGCTAAACCAGCAGCGACAACATTCTTCGCCACATAACGAGCCATGTAATGTGCCGATCTGTCGACCTTCGTTGGATCTTTCCCGCTGAAAGCTCCTCCTCCATGTGGGATCCAGCCACCGTATGTATCAACGATTATCTTCCTACCTGTCAATCCCGTGTCGGCCGAGGGGCCACCCAGAACAAACCTTCCAGTTGGATTCACCAGAACTTTTAATTGATCGCTCCAGTACTGTTCTGGGACAGTCGGTCTGATAACATGTTCTATAAGGGCATCCCTTAATTCACTCATGCTAACATCTGGTTCATGCTGTGCCGATATCAGCACCGTATCAACTCGAACTGGCTTACCATTTTCATCGTACTCCACCGTAACCTGAGTTTTTCCATCTGGTCTCAAAAATGGCAGAACCTTCTCCTTTCTAACCCTCGCCAGTCTCATCGCAAGTTTGTGAGCAAGGGTTATTGGTAAAGGCATGAACTCAGATGTTTCGTTTGTTGCGTAACCAAACATCATCCCCTGATCCCCTGCACCAACTCTATCAAACTCGTCTTCATCATTGTTCTTTTCCCTCGCTTCGAGTGCTCTGTCTACGCCTAAGGCGATGTCTGGCGACTGGCTGTGTATAGAGGTGAACACACCACAAGTTTCACCATCGAACCCGAATTTCGCTCGTGTGTACCCCACTTCGAGGATAGTTTTTCTAACGATATCCTGCACATCCACATAGGCTTCAGTTGTGACTTCTCCAGCAACAACCGCTATGCCAGTGGTCAGAAGCGTTTCAATTGCCACTCTTGCGTCGGGGTCCTGTTCAATGATTGCATCCAGGATCGCATCTGAAATTTGATCGGCTACTTTATCTGGATGCCCTTCGGTAACGCTTTCGCTCGTGAAAAGCTTTTTCATTTCTCCGCCTCCTTCTTTTCCTGAACCATCTGCTCATATTCTTCTTTGGTTATGAACTTTCCGCCTTCAAGGCTGACTGTTCTGACTTTGTATGAAGCCCCAAAAGAAGCCAACAAATGGATCTTGTTCGGGCATTTCGAACCAACATAAATCTTATCTATTTTGTAAGGAGCAGCCGCATTATCATAGTCGTTTATGAAATCATAGCCTATCCTCAAATGACTTCTGAAATACTCTCCACATTTATCACATTTCAGATAAACAACCAACAAATTCCCTTCTCTGTAAAATGGGTTACTCTGTAACTCCTGATCACTTTTCTTTTTCCTGAATGGCCACACCGTCTCTACCTTCTTTCAACTACAAACTTCACCACGTATTCCTCATTCCATATATCACTACAAACGATCTTAACATTTATTCGCGAAGGTAATTTCCCCAGTTCCGCGAATTTATTCGTCTTTACGAGAGAAGTACCTCTATCTGGATACAGTTTGTACCAAGCGTTGTAACTGTATCCATCAGAGACAGAATCATTTGTATAGACACTCCACACGTTGTTGAACTCGTCCAACGGTATCTCGCCAAGATTAATATCATACACAAGAATTTCGTTGAAATACAGCTTTAAAGTCTTCAGACCAATTACATTTTTGTTAAGTGTTGCCACCGCATTCATTGCAATCTTGGGAAATGCATCTTTGAACTGATACACTCTGCCTTCTGTATATGTATAACGTTCAGAGTCGATTACCAATGATTTTACCGAGAAAGCAGCGTCCTTTGGCTTTGAAAAACTTATGAAAGAGGCGGGATCGTAACAAATTGATTCATCCGCACTTCGGATTTCAAAATGACAGTGGGGTTGGGCTGCTTCTCCTGTCTGCCCGGAGTAACCGATCGGCTCGCCAGAATTGAAAAAGAACGCTTTAGTCGGAAAGTTAACTACTATTCGTTTCTTCCCAAACTCCGAAACAACAGAGTTGATAATCGAATCGAGCTTTGGCGAAAATTTGCTCAAGTGTGCATAAAGTGTCCTCAGGCCGTTCTCGTGTTCCATGACAACAACGTTACCATATATATCATCATCGTCAATTTCGATTCTCACAAGCCAGCCATCAGCAGCAGCCAATATCGGCACACCGCTTCTCATATTCGTGGACAGGTCTATTCCCATGTGAAAGTGTGGTCCTCTGTTTCCACTGCCTCTGAATTCTCCAAAACTCGATGTGACCAGAGCCACACCTGCAACCGGCGAGACGAAATCAGCGGCGTAAACGACCATGACTGTGAGCACTAAAAAGAGAATCAAATACTTCTTCACGAATTCATCCCTCCTGCGATCTGCTTCAGACGCCGTAATATACCAGGGCGTCCCCTAACCCGAAGCACTACCATATCTTCTTGATATACCTGTTCGGTGATTGTTATCTTTTCCTTTTCTTTCATGAGCAAAGGCAAATCTCTCAGTTTGACTGCAAATAGATCTTCGCATTCATTCTTTTTGATTTCATCGCAAACACGTTTCAAAAGTTCCTGAAATCCAGTTTTGTATAGAGCGCTTATGAATATAGATTCCGGGTAAGCAGCAGAGAGTTCTTTCAGCACATGTGGAGAAACTCTATCGATCTTGTTAAAAACTAAAAGACGAGGCAGGTGGTTTGCTCCAAGTTTTTCCAATGCGGCAAGAGAAGATCTGAGTTTTTCGTTGAAGTTTTCATCTGAGATATCCACAACAACCACTATGAGATTCGAGTAGAGTATCTCCTCAAGCGTAGATTCGAAGGCTTTTATGAGAGTGTGTGGCACATTCTTTATGAAACCAACGGTGTCCTTAAAGAGTACCACCCTTCCGTTGGGGGTCTTCACTCTCCTTATCACCGGTGCCAGGGTGCTAAAAAGTTTGTCGGCCACGAGTATATCATCATCGCTCAGGGCTTTTATCAAGCTCGATTTTCCTGCGTTTGTATATCCCACCACCGAGACCATTGGAAGATCGCTTTGAAGGCGCATTTTTCTTTGTTGTGTCCTGTTTTTCTCTATCTGCATCAATTTCTGCTTTATGATTCTTATCCTTTCACGTATCCTGCGTCTTTTCTCTTCCAGCTCCTGCTCACCTGGTCCCCTGGTCCCTATGCCACCACCAAGCCGCGAAAGCTCTCTACCTTGCCCTACCAATCTTGGCAACTGGTACTGTAGACTTGCCAGCTCTACCTGAAGTTTTCCTTCCTCGGTTGTTGCGTGGTCTGCAAAGATATCTATTATGATCTGTGTTCTGTCCTTTACAGTCACACCGAGTTCTTTCTCGAGATTCTTGACCTGTAAGGGAGTTATTTCATCATCAACTACAACAAGATCGGCATTTGTCAATGCTATGAGTTCCTTAAGTTTTTCTATCTTGCCAAGCCCGAAATAATAACGTGAATCAGGTTCGGATCTTTTCTGATAGAACATCTCCATGACTTGGACCTGAAGCGTGCTCAACAATTGTTTGAGCTCTTCGACAGATGAGTAATCTTCCCTTATGCTCAGGATGATTGCATTGTGGGGTTCAAGTGTTTTCCTACTTTGAGACACCTTCGGCTTGACCTTCCTGTTGCTCTTCCTTCTGCTCGGTTTTCATGAGCATTACAAAGCTCGAGGGCATGATAGTACTTATCGCGTGTTTGTAGATCAAATTCTGCTGATTCTCGTTCTCGAGCAGAATCGTGAAACTGTCAAAGGAACGGATAATGCCTTTGGTTTGAAAACTGTTGACCAAATACACCTTCACCTCGATCTTGCCCACCCTCAGCGCATTCAGAAACCTGTCTTGGAGATTGAACTTTTCAACCATTCTATAACCCCCCGTCAACAAATAAATTACCTCGTGCTTCTTGCAACACGATTTGCGAAATAATCTTCACAGTGTCTTCGTTCTCAGAAACGTTCAACACCAATGCGTCTTCGTATCTTCGAAACCAAATCAACTGTCTCTTAGCGAAATGCCTGGTATTCTTCTTTATCTTCTCGATCATCGATCGATAGTCTATTTTCCTTTCTATGTATTCAATCACCTCTTGATAACCAATCGTTTTCATTGAGTTCAATTCTTTTGTATACCCCATTTTCAGAAGACCTTCGACTTCATCCACTAAACCACTTTGAATCATCTTTTCAACCCTTGTATTGATTCTATCATAAAGTTCATTTCTATCTCGATTCAAAATTATCACGGTGAATTTCCCCGCAGGAGATATCTGTTTTTGAAGTTCGGAGAACTTTTTTCCAGACTTTAAGCAGACTTCAAGCGCTCTGATTGTTCTTTTCAAATCATTTTTGTGAATCTTTGAAGCGTACTCTGGATCATATTGCTCAAGTAATCTTCGCAGAGAACCGGGGTTTTGTTTTTCCACTTCAAGAAGTTCGGAACGCAGTTGCTCGTCTCTTGGGACTCCATCAAAGATGCCTTTTAACAAAGAATCGATGTACAAACCAGTTCCCCCAACGAAGATCGGAATCTTCCCTTGCTGAAGGATCCTTTTGACTGTTTGAATCGCATCGACTCTGAACTGATAGACGTTATAGTATTCATCAGGTTTGACTATGTCAACAAGGTGGTGTTTGACCAAGTTCCTCTCTTGCATAGTTGGTTTGGCCGTACCGATGTCCATGAATTTATAGATCTGTCTCGAATCAACTGAAACGATCTCTCCATCAATACTCTGACACACTTTGATTGCGATCTCTGTTTTACCAACGGCAGTAGGACCGCAGATGATGATCATTTCTTTTCTATCACCCCATAGAAAACTTGACTTCTTCTACTGCCGAAGATTTTATCCACAGGTATACGTCTGAACAAGCTATCCTTGGCATGTGCCTTGAGAACAATCCTTCTCTTGGCAACTTTGAACATTTGGTCTACATCGTCTGCGTTTATTGTGTCGTACACAGCAAAAGGTCTTAGTGGATTCATGGAAGACGACTCAAAAACGGGATTCTCAAACATCGGGTCACAGTAGACTATATCATAGGAATTCTCTTCACAGGATCTCAGGAATTGTTTGAAGTCAGCGTGTATCACCTGTATTTTCCTCATCGCGGTGTTAATCCAGTTTTCCTTCGCCCTGTGGTTTGCCAGTCCATCTCGAACGACCACAAAGATCGGTGTTGAGGCTTCCAGACCTATTACTGTTCCTGAATCGAGGAAAGAAGCCATCAAAATCGCTTCTGTGCCAAGCCCAAGAGTTGTGTCGAGAATGATTTCATCGCCAGTTAACTGAAGACATTCAATCAGATGATCTTTCAATCCCTTCTGTATGTTTTTCATTCTCACCTTCGCCATCGATGGATGAAAAAAGAATTCACCGCTTTCAGATTTTACTACGAGCCGGTTTTTTTCTACCACATAGCAGTATTCTCCTTGGGTCGCTGCACAGATGTTGGGGTAGTCTTTTCTGGGAAGGTATGGTATTTGTAGTTCATTTGCGAGTTTCTTAGCCTTTTTCACTTGTTCTTCAGCAGGGTCGTGAGAAGTGGTGACGAATATCACTTCTTAATGTTCACTCCTTCTATTATGTTCTTATCCTCCTGTAGCTCCTTGAATTCTACGAGCAAGTTCTCATAGGTCGATTTGAGTTGTTGGTTCTTGAGTACACACTGTTGATATCTAATGTAGGAAACTGTAAATAGAAAGAGGACACAACACAGAATAATCAGGGTGACACCCCTGAATACACGTCGACTCTTCTTTTTGCGATTTTTCTTCAGTTTTATTTTCAAATCAGCACTCAATCAAACCACCCATTCTACTTGAGTCCTGTACGTGCGACTCCTCTTACAAAGTATTTTTGAGTGAACAAGAACAGTATAACAATGGGCAAAATGGAGAAGGTCGCTGCGGCCATCAATTGATTATACACAGTTCCCACATCTGTACTGAAGGTTTGTAACCCAACGGGCAGGGTTCTGTATTTATCCTTATTGGTCACTATTAAAACCCACAGAAAGGCGTTCCAACTACCAACAAACTTCAGAAGGGCACTTGTTATTATAGTTGGTTTTGAGAGCGGTACAACCACAGTCCAGAGAAATCTAAGGTGAGAACAACCATCTATCCAGGCAGCATCCTTAAGTTCCATCGGAAGTGTCAGAAAATGCTGTCGCATGAGGAAAATCGCAAACACGCTCACCACCCAAGGTACTATTAGTGCATAATAGGTATCTATCCAGCCAAGTCTTGATATCGTGATGAAATTCGGTACCAAGAGCACCTCTCCTGGGATCATCATAGTTCCTAAGAAGAGTGCGAAAACGAAATTCTTCCCTGGAAATCTCATCATGGCGAAGGCATAGGCAGCCATAGCGGCAAAGACAACCTCTATAACCGTTGTAACTATGGCTACAAAGGCTGTGTTCAAATAGTATATGCCAAAGGGAGCACTCTTCCAAGCCATGAAGTAGTTTTGAAAAACATTTGCGAAGATCTCTTTTAAGGAGTAGTCTACCCGGACAGAATAATTCTCATCTTCCAGGTAAACTGGGTGAACATCGCTCAGCTCTATTTCAATGTTTTGATTCCTATTCAGTCTAATATTCTTAACGAACTCCGGAGCCTGAACAATATCCATAAGAGATTGGCTTTGATTGTAAATTCTTCTCAGCTCCGAAACTGCCTGGATGTTCTCATAAGTCTCAATCAGCAACTTCCAAAATTGCTCTGGATCACCACCAATTCTTGACAGGTTCTCAAGTTTTTCCAAAGCTATCTGTAGAGCTTGATTCATACCAGTCAGTTCTCTCAATTTCTCGACCATCGTTTCAAAGGATTGAAACTGTGAGAGACTCTCTACACCCATATAGGTTAGCGAACTGGTCAGCGCTGAAAGTGGTTGCTTCAGCTGCTGAATGTACGTTCTCACGTTGTCAACGTGCATAGTCTGAAACTGTCTGTATAACTGTTCATCCAGTACTTTGTCAACTCTCTCCGGCAGCGATTGTGTCGAACGACGGAGTTCTTCGTTGACGACATCCTTGATCCTTTCAGAGAATTTCACCTGCGCGAGTTGCTGTGACATTATTCTGTCTCTTTCTGTGTTGCTCAGAAATTTGAAGACGATCTTGTCAGTTTGAGTTTTCGATGTCTGAATCGATCTGAAATACCTGTCAACGAAGACATAGGTGTCGAGCAGATTGAGAAGATTTCGAAGTGGCTGAACAACTCTATTTGCATAAAGTTGTACGACAGGGCTGTCTTTCAGTTCAGGGTTCAATGAATCCGGTGCGACTTGTTCGATACATTCGCTCATATTCTTTCTGAGACTTTCAATTTCTTCATCCTGCAGCAATGCAATCGCACCCTTCTTAAAGATTGTTACTTTCGACAGCGTGCTGTTCAATGATTTTTTTGCATTGGATATCAATGACAGATAGTTTTCCCTCTCATCTTCTGTTATCCTATTTGCATACCTTTCAAAGATTTCCAGCTGGTTCAATGAATTACCGATTACTTGCTCGACCTCTGTTATGTAGTTTCTACGGTCTAAAAGTGCGGATGAACCATGTTGGTATAGTACAAAAAAGTTTGAAAAGAATTCTTCAGCATCCCGGGCTGATCTTGCCAACTCCGATACTTGCTTGTTTGGACTGACGGAATTGAGTTGTTCGACGAATCTATCGAAACTTTCCCGATCAAGTGCTCCACGAAGATACGCAAGATCCTTCGACAGAAGAATCGTTACCGTTCCTCTGTAGACTGGATCGTCGTCTATTTGAAGCGAAAGAACCCTACTCGTTCTCTGTGAATCTGTGAGGGTCAAAGCTTCCCTCAAAGTTAACCCTCTCCAGTCGATGCCACCAGCAGAGCTTCTTGACACCTTCACCTTAACTTTCCACGATCCTGAAAAGTTCTTCGAACCCCACTGAGGTGGCCATTTTTCAACCTCACTTCTGGCTTTGAAGGAGGTTGAGACCATCCAGGCAAAAGGCAACAGCATCAATATAGCTCCACAGGTGACGAGCAGATAAACCAGGGTCGAGAAAAGGAACTTTCTCATGCCTTTCACCTCAAGAGATGTACTCAACTGTTCTGCGGCTCAGCCAAAACTGAAGGGCCGTGAAGATCAAGATAATGGCAAAAAGTATGTACGCCGCGGCACAGGCAATGCCCATCCTTTGTTGAACGTAGAACCTGTCAAAAACATAGTAAACCATAGTCATCCCACTGTTGTTGTAAGGACCTGGGAGTCCGCTGTATAGAACATACACCTCGGTGAAAACCTTGAAGGAACTTATCAAAGACACAACCAACAAGAAAAACGTGGTTGGTGTGAGCAATGGCCAGGTTATGTAAAGAAATTTATCCCAAGCTTTCGCGCCGTCAACCTCTGCAGCCTCATAATAAGATTTGTCTATGTTTTGAAGGCCTGCGAGTAATATCACAGCATCATATCCAACCGTTTTCCAGATCGATACGATTGCTATGGTAGGAATAGTCCAGCGCTCATCTTTCAACCAGGCTATCTTACTGATCTTGAAAAAAGAAAGCAAGTAATTCAGTAGACCGTAAGCATCGTCAAAAATCCATCGCCAGACAAGAGATATGGCAACCACGGAGGTAACAAAAGGTACAAAGTAAGCTGTTCTGAAAAACGCTCTTAGTTTTATATTGCTGTTGAGCAACAGCGCTATGATCAGAGCCAGCCCGATGGTTGTTGGAACGCTTAGGACGACATAATAGAGTGTGTTGTAGATGGCTTTTATGAATAGATTCTTGTCACGACTTTCAAGGAAGAAATTCACAACGGTGTAGATCCTCTTGTCAAAAAAGATCCAAAGCGCGATCAACAATAAAGTGATCAGACTGATGCCGATTCCATGCTTTGAGAAAACCGCTTTGTTCCTCAACAAAGCGTAGATAAGAGCCAAAAGAACGACAACAAGGATCGTAGAAATCTTATAATTGGTCGCAAACCAAAAACACATGGCTGAGACCATGACTGTAATAGTGGAAAGATATGGCCTTTTTGTGAAGGCGTACAGTGATAGGACAACTGCAAAACAGACTGCAATAACGGTCAATGTTTCAATCAAGGAATAGGCAAAACTGTGGGAAGGTAAACTCTGAAATCGAAAGATTTCCGCATAGTTTTCAAAACCCGCAAAAACCGGGTTTCTCATGTTTTTGAAATCCCATCTGAAGAAGCTCAGCACAAACGAGAAACCAACGGGCCAGAACACAAAGGTACCAAGAACCAAAAAGGAAGGCAACAAGAAAAGATATGCCAGCAGAGTTTCTCTTGCCTTCCTCTTCATCTAACAGCACCTCTCACAGGATATATGAGCTGACGTCTTCATCTTCCACTATAGCTGCGAGTTTTTCTCTAACGTACTTTGCGTCAATTACGATTTTCATGTCTGGTAATTCAGGTGCATCATACGAGACATCTTCGAGCACTTTTTCAACGACGGTGTACAGCCTTCGAGCTCCTATGTTTTCAAGCCTTTGATTCAAATCATAAGCAATCTTGGCGATTTCTTCAACTCCTTCTTGAGTGAAAACCAGTTCCACACCTTCTGTGGAAAGAAGTGCTTGGTACTGTTTTGTTATGGCATTCTCTGGTTCTGTAAGGATTCGAACGAAATCCTGTCGTGTGAGTGATGTCAACTCAACTCTTATTGGAAAACGCCCTTGGAGTTCGGGTATAAGATCTGACGGTTTGCTTATGTGAAAGGCACCAGAACCTATGAAAAGGATATAATCTGTTCTCACAGGTCCGTATTTCGTCATTATCGTCGTACCTTCCACGATAGGGAGAAGGTCCCTTTGTACGCCCTGTCTTGATACATCTGGTCCCGCACCAGTAGATTTAATGGCGATTTTATCCAGTTCGTCTATGAAAATGATGCCACGGTTCTGTGCTCTATCGATTGCCTCCTGCGCTGCTTTGTCCATGTCTATCAGTTTCTCGGCTTCGATTGGTAGTAAAATCTTCCGGGCTTCGGAAACTGTCATTCTCTTTTTCTGTTTAGTCTTGGGCATGAGGCTACCGAGCATACTGCCTAAGTCGATACCGAGATCTTCTAACTCTCCTTGACCCAAAACTCCCACGAACGGTGAAACCTCTTTTTCTATCTCTATCTCTATCAACTCATTTTCCAATTCCCCGTTTCGCAATCTCTGACGCATTTCTTCACGCTTCTGTCTCAGCGTCTTTCTTTCTTCAGGTGATGGTTGTTGTTGCTGTGGATTTCCGAATATTCCCATCAAACTTATGCTCTGAGGTTTTCTGCTTTCGGGAACAAGTGCGTCCAGTATCCTTTCTTCAACCATAGATTCAGCCTTTTCTCTAACCTGTTCGATTCTCTCTTTCTTGACCATGTTAACGCTAATTTCGATCAAGTCTCTTATCATCGATTCCACATTCTTGCCAACGTACCCCACTTCTGTGAAGCGTGTTGCCTCCACCTTCAAAAAAGGTGATCCGGAGAGCTGTGCAAGCCTGCGCGCTATTTCTGTTTTGCCAACACCAGTGGGTCCTATCATCAGTATGTTTTTCGGGAGCACCTCTTTCTGCCACTGCTCAGACAATTTCTGTCTGCGGATTCTGTTTCTAATCGCTATTGCAACTGCCTTTTTTGCCTGTTGCTGACCTATTATGTATCTATCCAGCTCCTTAACGATCTGCTTTGGTGTCAATTCGTCAAAGCTCACGTTTCATCACTCCTCTATATTTCCTCAATGGTTATATTCTTATTTGTGTATATGCATATTTCACTGGCTATCTCCATAGATTTTTCAACGATAGTTCTGGCGTCTAAGTCCGTGTTTCTTACCAGTGCCCTTGCCGCAGCAATCGCGTATGGTGCGCCCGAACCAATAGCGGCAACGTTGTCATCAGGTTGAACAACCTCACCGGTACCAGAGATTATGAGGACATTACTCTTATCGGCCACGAGTAAGAGTGCTTCCAATCTTCTCAGAATCCTGTCTGTTCTCCAGTCCTTTGCAAGTTCGACGGCGGCTTTCGTCAGGTTTCCACCCCATTCTCTGAGTTTCGATTCAAATCTGTCAAAGAGCGACATTGCGTCGGCAACAGACCCCGCAAAACCAGCCAGGATCTGCCCATCACCTATCTTTCTTATCTTTTTTGCACCATGCTTCATTATGGTGTTGCCATATGTCACCTGTCCATCACCGGCCATTACTGTTTTACCATCCTTTGAGACGACGAGCACAGTTGTTCCACGCCATGCCATTTTCCACACCTCCTACTTCGATAATGCCAAGTCTCTTTGCTTAGCTGCCAGCATCTTGTAGAATTCAAGAAACCGACTTTCTCTCTCCCACAACAGTAGCTGATCAGGTAAATCGGTTACCTTTGCCGAAACCCGGTTCAAAACTTGAGATGCTTTGGTTTGATCTTTCAAAGAGAGATTTATCAAGTTTCTAAACTCATTCAGCAAGGCACTATATAAATTCCTGCTTATCGTGAATTTCTGGTTCCATTTCTTGTCATAGACGAGTGAATTGAGTTCCGCTCTCACTATAGCTTCCCAGTCAATGCTTTTCAAATAGTTTTGTATCTGTGGGACAAAGTTCTTGATTGTTTCTTTCACAGCCTGAACTCTGTCTGCGCTGACACCACTTTCAAGCAAACCCTGAGTCAAAACTTGTGATATACCATTCAGATAGGTCTCAACCAGCAGATCAATTTTGAGTTTTTTCACATCATTTTCTATTCTCTCATATGCCGGTTGATACAACTGTATCATCTTCTTGTACAGTTCTTTCGCTCTGTCTGAATCGGTTTTTTCCAGCTCGGCTGCTGCTACCCACAGATATTCTGCTACTCCATCTGGTACCGCCCAAACGCCCTTTTTGGCCATTCCTTCACAGGCCCATGACTCTTCTTGAGCTAAGTATTGTAGCAAGCTGAGAATCTTGTCGCTCGTTACTGAATCGATTGATACGGATAGGGTTGCGATCATTCTGTAGATATCCTCACCCGATATTGCCCTGGAAAGATCAATGTTCTTCCAGTCGGGGAATCTGTTCCAACCACCAGGTAATCTTTCGACAGTCGCTCTTGAGTAGCTGATGAACTCTTCGAGATATTTCTGCCTCAGCTTTTTCAATTCATTGACCGCATTCTCTATAACTGGATCGTCGGTTTGATCTTGCAACTCGTTGATCAATTGAATAGTTGCATCGCATAGGCTTTGGTATCTTGCAACCAAACCCTTGTATGTATTTCTTTCGTTGAAAGAAAGCAGTGAAGTCTTGAAGAGCGCACAGGAATCGACTATAGCCTGCATTGTCGAGAAATCCTGAATCAGTTCTGGTTTCTTCTCCAAAAGCGGTATTGCGAAGAGAAAATCAGAACTTTTGTATTGGTCTGCTATGAATCTTTGATATGCATCGTACTCCTGCTTTAGGACAGAATAATCCTTTTTCAAGAGCGCGCTTTTGACCTCTGAGATCCTCAAAGGTCTGAGGCACAGCGAGGAAAGGTAGAAGTGAGCCTTACCATAAGCGTGGTTCAGTTTCAGAGCTGTCACCAAGTTCTCTTCTGCCTTTTGTGTGTATGTCCTTTCAAGTTCTTCTGCCTTTTTCAAGTTGTTCTGCACATTCATCAAGCTCTTCTGAAGTTCAGCTCTAATAGCTGCGATTTGGTTGATCCTCTGTTTCTCGAGCTCCACTCCCGAAAGGTTTGATGATTTGTAGTTTTCTGGTCTCAGATAGGCAAAATCACCCGTCAAATCATTCAGTTCATCAAGTTTTTGCAGATAAACCTTCTCGTATTGTTGAAAAACGGATTTATCGTTTGAAATCCCAATCAGGCCATTGTAGTAATTGTTACCATTCTTGAAGTACACTTCGCTCACGAAGTAATTCCACTTGAGATAGGTTGAACCAATGACTGTGACCAACAAAACAGCGATAAAAGAAAACAATGCAAAACCTTTCAAATGAATCTCGCGCGCAAGAATTTTCTTGTTGTTGAAATAAACCCCTGTAGCAACCGCCGCTGCGAACAACGCAAACAGGGAGTTTGGAAGAAGGTGACCTGGAAAACTGAAGAAGCTCTGCACCATGAATGCCACAAACGCACAGGCAAGTGACAGGAATAGCAACAGATCGTCTTTGTCTTGAACTGACTTCAAATACCTGAAGGCATAAACAATTAACACGCACATCAACAGAGCCACAGCAGCAAGACCCAGTACACCCGTCTCACCAAGAATCTGAAGATAGTCATTATGTGTGCGTTTAAAGTTGTTCCATCCATAAAGCAAACTTGGATAATCACGCATGGCTTCCTGCAATGTATCGATTGCCATCAGCTGATAGGTTCCTATACCGGTGCCAATGATTTTGCTGTTTTTCCACTGGTATATGGACCCAAGCCAGGCCAGAAACCTCTCATCACGGCTGGACACACTTGCCATCGCTGAAAATCTACTTGTTATGGAGACTTGCCCGCCACCTGTGAGCGGGTTTTCTGTGTTGTAAACGATCAGAACGACAACAACACCGATGAGTAGGATCGTCAAGAGTAGTTTATTGGTTCTTACAAGTCTGGGGAGATCTTTCTCAAAATCCTTGTTTGCGATATTGTTTTTGGTCCTTTTTGAATATACCAGATAGAAGACGACAAAAACGAGGGTGGAGACAATCATCGATATATACTCAGACCTTGTCTGGCTAACGATGATCGTGGTGAGAAATAACAGAACTGCCACCAAAGAGAATATCTTCACCATGAGCGCATTCTTGTAACTGTATTTCCTCCAACCGAAATCGAGGCTTAAGATGAAATAGACCGATGGGAGCAGAAGCATCGTCATGTAGTTTGCCACAAAAATGGTGTTCCCAATCGTACTTTTAATGGCAGCCCTTGAATAGGCTTCTCCAACCTTTCCAAGAAAGATACTCGTACCAGTGTAGAAATTCAAAAGTGCATCTATTGCAGCGATCACACCAGTTCCAACAAAGGTCAAAAGCAGGCGAGTTATAGATTCCTTGGTCTTGAACCTGTTGGATATGTAAAGCCCTATGAAAGCAGTCAAGAGCACATAGAGGGCTATGTCTATCGAATATCTGAAATAGAATCTGTTCTCTTTGAACACACTTATCGTAGATATCAGCGACGCAAAAGAGAAGAGAAACCATGAGATGCTTGCCATTGAAATGTAGAGTTTTAGCTCCTTATCTTTGAGGACTCGATAGACCAGCATGATACAAATGAGAAAAGTAAAAGCGGTTAAAATAGCGTATTTCGGCACGCTGAATTCGTACGTGACGAATTTGTTCGCAAAAAGCGCAACAACTATGACGGTAACATGAAGCAGGATCTCTTCCACCTTGCTCATTTATTGTTGCCTCCTTCGTCGTACCAGAACATCCTCAAAGATAAGACTACCACAATTGACCCGAGGAATGCTATAAGGATGGAAAATTCAACGTATTTCAAAAAGGAGAAACCGATGGCAAGTGCGGCCATCAGAAGAACCGTCTTACGATCCCTCTGTAGTTTTGAACCATTAACCCTTCGCCATATCTTATCGTATATGTGGTCTCTGTCCCCCATGAAAGGTGATCTTCGGGCGATAATTCTTCTCGCGACACCGCTGAAGATATCAAGAAAAAGAATCCAAAATGTCAAGAAGACTCGCAGATCGAATGCTGTCTTCAAATTCGCAAAAATCGTGTAGCTGATGATGGAACCTATGAAGTAACTACCGGCATCTCCCATAAAAATCTTGGCGGGCGGGAAATTGTACACAAGATAACCACCAACAGATCCAATGACAGCCCATTGCAAAGAAGACTGACCGGAAAACATCATTCCGATCACAGTGATCGTGGCACACACTCCATCCATTCCATCGATCATATTCGTTGCGTTCACCACTATGACAAACAGGACACTGTACAAAAGACTTGTGATGAAACTCTGAGCAAAGCTAATGCCCAGAAACCAACCAACAAGTAGCTCTGCTCCAAGCCTGACATACCAGACGACGGATTTGATGTCATCCACAAGGCCGATCACGAACATGACCGTTGCTAAGAATAGCAGCTTCATATCCGGCAAAAACGGTGCAACACCAGCATAAATCGCGACGCCTCCAAGATATGGAACCACCCTCTGGTGTGTCTTCAGTACTCCATCAGGTTTGTCTACAATTTTGAGTTTCTCACCAAGGTACATGGCAAAAGGTGTGACAACAAGCGATATAAGAAACGAGATGATAATTCGCCCAATCATTTTGCTATCATCCTTGCCAGGAAATCAACTATTGGCGTGAAAACAAGAGCGGGAAGAAAATTCCCAACCCGTATGTCCTCGATTTCAAGCAGTCTTATACCTATTGCGACCACAATTAAACCGCCGGCACCCGTGAAATCCGCAAGGTAAGCCTTATCGGTTAGGAAAACGAGCTGTGAAGAAAAGATCACGAGTAGTCCTTGAATCAAGAGAACTATGAGTGATGTAACCAAAACACCTATTCCGTACAAAGATGCCAGGATTATGGAAGATATGAAATCGAGCACGGACTTTATGTATATCAGCGTACCGTCCTTGATTAACCCAGCTCTGACAGAGCCAACAATGGTCATCGGTCCGACAAGAAAAAGTGTAGTGGCGGTCACAAAACCCTTTGCAAACCTGTTAGAATCCCTCGATATCTTTCCAATTGAGGCAATCCTGTCCTCGATCCTCAGCAATTCGCCGAATAGTACTCCCAAGGCAAGTGAGATGAGAACAACGATGAAATCCGATGTCTCAAGAGTCATTTTGATTCCTATTCCGATAGTTGTCAATCCGACCGCTTGAAACAACACCTTTCTTAACCTATCTGGAATGGATTTCCCCAAAATCATTCCAACACTTGATCCAGCAGCTACCGATAGACTGTTCACGAGAACCGAGATATGTATCTTCATCACCTCCTTGTTGAGTTATATTATATATTCGGAGGTGGAATCTTGCTTTTGCTTTTCGATATAGGAAATACACACACAGTGGCTGGTTTCACAGAAGACGGGATGACATTTGTGAAATGGCGATTGTCAACGCACAAATTTGAAACAGAGGATGAGCTTTATGTCCTTCTCAGATCTTTACTTGAGAATAACCATGTGGGTTTTTCTCAGATTGACTCTGTTGTTATAGCCTCGGTCGTTCCTCCAGTGAACTACATCTTCCAGAGATTTTCCGAGAAATATCTTGGTATCAAAAATCTCTGGGTTGAAGCATCTGAAGGATTAGGAATCAAGTGGAATGTGAAAAATCCGATGGAGATAGGTGCAGATAGAGTGGCGAACGTTTTGGGAGCCGCGAAAACATGTGAGAATGCAATTGTCCTGGATTGCGGTACCGCGATAACGATAGATGTGCTGATGTCTGGAAGCTATGAGGGAGGTGCGATCCTGCCGGGATTGATGACGGCTGCACACTCTTTGTTTGAGAAAACAGCAAAACTCCCACAGATCGATCTGTATACACCACAGAACTGCATCGGCAAAGACACAGCAGAGAATATAAGAATTGGCATAGTCAGAGGCACAGCCCATGCACTGAATGGACTTGTTGAAGAGGTGAAGATTTGCTTTAACAATGAACCAACGATCTTTCTAACAGGTGGGCAGAGCAAGGTGCTGGAGAAACTCATTCACTGCGATGTAAAAGATCCAGATCTAACTCTGAGGGGAATGTATGTCTATTGGCAGAGAAAATGTACATCTTGCTTGTGAATCCTTGGATCTATGACTTTGCTGCGTATGACTTTTGGCTCAAACCACTGGGTTTATTGTATATTGCATCATTTCTGAAGGAAATCGGTTTTGAAGTCCGGTTAATCGACCTTTTGAACCGTCACGATCCAAAGTTGTCAAATTTCATCAAACCAATGACTGACAAGAGATTTTCAACGGGCAAGTTTCACAGCTTCGAGGTGCAGAAGCCTGTTTTCTTCAAAAACATTCCGCGCAGATACAAGTGTTACGGCGCACCTGTTGAATATTTTCTGTCAGAACTGAACAATGCGGGTAAACCCGATGCAGTTTTCGTGACATCTTCATTGACCTACTGGTGGCCAGGTGTGGCTGAAACGATAACCCAGATCAAGAAGATTATGCCAGACGTTCCCGTTATTCTTGGTGGATTGTACGCTAGGTTGTACCCAGAACACGCCAAGAATAATACCGGAGCAGATTATATTTTCAGTAACGAGTTGTCTGGAATCGGCAGCCTTATATACGATCTGACGGGCAGAGATGTCGATTTTGACACCGAAAACTGGTTTGAACTCCTTGAACCTGCGTATGAACTGTACGAGAAGGTGGGATATCTTGTATTCTTGACGTCTCTGGGTTGCCCCTATAGATGCACATACTGTGTCTCACACAAGCTGTGGAAAAAATTCATACAGAGAGAACCACACGCAGTCGTTGAGACCATTGAGAAATACTTGAACCTCTTTTCAGTGAAAGATGTAGTATTTTTCGACGATGCGATACTGATAAACAAAGAGAATCACTTCAAACCGTTGCTGAAGTTACTCATCGCAAAGTCATTCGGGGTGAATTACCATCTCCCAAATGGTATACACGCAAGACTGTTGGATGAAGAACTTGCCTGTCTTATGAAGGAGGCTGGCTTCAAGACAATCAAGCTTGGTTATGAAACCACCGGCGTATTGCAGAAACTCACAGGTGGTAAAGTTTGTGATCAGGATATAATCAAAGCCGCGCGTATCCTAAGAAAGGCAGGTTTCACTGAGCAAGAAGTACAAGCTTACATAATGATCAACATGCCGCATCAGAAAGCGGAGGATGTGATCAAGGCAATAGAGATCTGCAAGAACGAAGGAATTTCCGTCTCAGTAAACGAGTACACACCAATTCCCAGTTCTCAGGATTGGTATGCACTCATAGAACAGGGGTTTTTAGATAAAGATACTGATCCAGCTCTTCTTAACAATACAATAATGCCTTATTGGTTCAAGGCCGGTATGGATTTCAAAACCATTCAGACAATCAAGAATTTCGTACACAACAAATGACTTATTCTTTTTTCGTCACCTTCGATGCAATTATACCTACACCTGGTTCGTATCCTCTGATGATCGATAGATCATTTGCCACCTTCTGAAACAACACCATAACGGGTATCGAAGAAAGAGTTTCGCACAATCCTTGTTTGAGGACGATGGACTTCTCGATCGAAAGATCCTGATCGGTAATGCACCAGATGTTTTGATAAGAAGAAAGGTCAGATAGAAGATCAAGCGAAAGAGCCATCGTTTTACCTTGTAAGGCAACGACACCCACCAGTGGGTTTGTCACCATCAACTCCATTGGACCATGTCTGAAGCCTGCACCACTGTAAACAACACTATTCACCTTTGAGATCTCTGCGAGAGTCAGTTGAGCCATTCTCAGAATGGGTACGCTAAAACCTCTACCAACAAAGATGAGATTTGCCTTGTCAAGAAGATCTCTGGTGAATGAATCAGCGTTTGTGGTTAAAGTACTTTCAACATGATCGATGAGCCTTTCAAAATCAAGGTTCTGGCCGGTCCAAGTTGATGCGGTTATGAGCAGGGTCACTATGGTGTTCAGAAAGGTCTTTGAGGAACCCATCGCCCTTTCTGTACCTGCGAAGATCGGAAAGACCCTCGATTCTCCGAGAATCTGGGCATTGAAGCACGAAGGATTGTTGGTGACGAGCACGCAGTTGTCCAGTTTTTTAGAGAATATATCGATAAATCTGGTCAGTTCAGCAGTTTCACCAGATTGACTGACCAAGACGATCAAATCATATTGTTCAAGCAATTTCTCGCTATCGTACCAGATGAATTCAGACAACTCCCTGCACTGAACATCGATTCCATTAGAGCGCAAGTATATAGCTGCGTAAGAAGAAGCATAGTAAGAAGCACCCATGCCAAGGAACAAAACCTTCTCGTGCTTCAATAATACTGCCTTTTTCTCTAATTCCTTCTTCTGACTCAAAAGATCTCTCATGGCTTTTGGTTGTTCAAGAACATCTTCAAGAAAGATCGATGCCATTTGTCGATACCTCCTTCGCGGTAATCGGTTAAGTTTATAGCACAAGATTTTAAAAACTGTTCAGACAAAAGGCAAACAAATCGTGTAAAATACACAACAGGTACAAAAAGAGGAGTGTGAAAAAATGCCAAGACTCAGAGTTTATGAACTTGCCAAGAAGCTGAATATGTCCGCAAAGGATTTATTGCAAGAACTTGAGGAACTCGGTCTGGATGTTAAGAATCATATGAGCTATATAGATGAGGAAACCGTGGGCTTGATTCTTGAGATATTCGAGGAAGAGGAAGAATCGGTTAAGAAGGCAGCAAAGCCCAAGAAAGAGAAGGAAAAGGAAGAGGAAGAAGAGGTCTCCCAGGAAGTTTTCGTGAAGCCCGAGGAGATGCAGCTAAACACCTTTGCCGTGAAGATAGGAGTTCCTCTGAACAGGATAATTCAGGACATGTTCACCAAAGGTATAGCACTCAAACCAATGCAGCAGTTGGATGAGAAACTCGCCAAAGAGATAGCAAGGATGTACGGCTACCGTTTGAAGTTGCAGCAGTCTTCAATTCAAGTGGAACAGGAAGAGATAGTCGAAAACGAGCTTGAAAAGCTTGAGAGATACTTTGAGACTCTTTACACCGTTCACAAGAATGAACTGACGATCCGACCACCTGTTGTAACGGTCATGGGACACGTCGACCACGGGAAAACAACGCTTTTGGACAAGATAAGGAAAACAAGGGTCGCCGAACAAGAAGTTGGGGGTATCACACAGTCGATAGGAGCCTACCAAGTTTCTCACAATGGAAAGAAGATCACTTTCATCGACACTCCTGGGCATGAACTTTTCACTGAGATGCGCGCCAAGGGTGTCCAAGCTACAGACATCGTGGTCCTCGTTGTTGCTGCGGATGACGGAGTTATGCCGCAGACGGTTGAGGCATACAATCATGCCAAGACAGCAAATGTACCTGTGATTGTCGCGATCAACAAGATCGACAAACCAAATGCAAATGTTGAATTAACCAAGCGGCAGTTGGTGGACAAACTGAACCTTGTTCCAGAGGACTGGGGTGGAGACACCATAGTTGTACCCATCTCGGCGCGAACAGGAGCAGGGATAGATGAGCTACTCGAGATGATATTGTTGGTTTCTGAAATGAAGGAAATAAAATGCTATCCCAAAGGTCCAGCAAGGTGTGTCATCATCGAATCAAAACTCGACAGAGCGTTGGGACCTGTAGCCAACGTCATAGTAAAAGATGGGATATTGAAAATTGGAGATTACTTGGTTTCAGGACCAGTCTATTGTAAGGTTAGAGTATTGGTGGATGACAAGGGAAGGTCAGTGAAGAGTGCTGAACCTTCTCAGCCGGTGATGATCGTGGGATTTGAGGAAGTGCCAGATATAAGGTATATGGTGTACGCGGTTCCGGACCTTGAAACCGCCCGTATTGTTACTCAACAACTTAAGGAAAGGCTCGATCGGGATAAGGCAACCAAGAGGAAGGTGAGACTCGAAGAACTGTTGAAGATGATGGAAGAATCAGATAAGAAGGAACTTAACATAGTTCTCAAGGCAGATACCTTTGGTTCGTTGAGCGCTGTGCAGAACGCAATTGCTTCGATCAAGAGTCAGGAAATAAAGGTAAATGTTGTGCATTCGGCAATTGGTACGATTAACAACAGTGATGTGATGTTAGCATCGGCAAGTAATGGAATAATAGTTGGTTTCAGAGTGAAGGTGGATACTCAAGCTAGAAAGGCGGCAGAATCTGAAGGTGTACAGATAAAAACCTACGAGATCATCTATGATCTGTTGGATAATCTAAAACTCGCACTTGAAGGCATGTTGAAACCTGAAGTTGTCGAAGAACTCGTTGGCCGAGGTGAAATCAAGAAGGTTTTCGAGATCAAGAAAGTTGGCAAAATAGCAGGAGTTCAACTGCTCGATGGTTTCGTGGAAAAAAGCTGCGTTGTGAAGATCTATAGAAATGGTACTTTTGTCTCAAGCGATGAAATAGAGAGCTTGAAACATTACAAACAAGATGTAGATAGAGTTGACGCACCTCAAGAGTGCGGCATAAAACTGAAGACAGACTTAGAGATTCACGAAGGTGATGAACTGGAGTTCTATCGAAAGACACAAGTCCAAAAAAGGCTCTAAATTCTAAACGTTGTGCTGGAGATAATCACTGCACTGAGAACAGACACCATAGACGATTAGTTCGGTTCTTTGAACTGTGCCGGGCAGATTCATCTTCACTTTGTAGTTGATGTCGTAAATACTCCCGCAGACTGTACAAACAAAGTGCCCATGATCCGATGTATCGATGTCGTATATTGCCATGGATTCGCTTATGGCTATTTTCTTTACCTGACCCATTTCCTCCAGTGTATGGAGTGTATTGTAAACCGTTGTGAATGACACACTGCCAACCTTTGAGAGCACATGTTCGTATATCTGTTGTGCTGTCGGATGAATTCTGTTGCTTTGCAGAAATCTGAGAATCTCCACTCTCTGAGGCGTAATCTTTAGTCCATGATTTTTCAAAAGCTCAACTATCTGGCTGACCGACATTGTTCTACCTCCAGTTCTTTCGAATTCATTATACCATTATTCTCAAACAATTTGATTTATAATCAATTTGGGAGGAGATGCAAATTCCGCTCTTAGATGATCTACGGCAGATAAAAGATCAGGCGCAAAAGCTCGTCGAGGATAGGTTCAGAGAGTTCAAACTGCTTGGGGAAAATGGCTCAGAAGAAGATCTGTTCAGCGAGCTGTGTTTTTGTGTTTTGACTGCAAATTGGAGTGCGCAAGGTGGAATCAAGGCACAGCAGGTTATTGGAAAAGAAGGATTTCTGACTTTAGAGCAAGATGATCTTGAGTTATCGCTTGCAAGATTAGGACATAGATATCCCACAGCAAGGGCTTCGTACATCATAAAGAACAGGGACTTATTTGGAAATCTGAGATCTGTCATCAAAATGGACCCGTTCGTTGCGAGGGAATGGCTGGCAAAGAACGCACTCGGCATCGGTTTCAAAGAGGCAAGCCATTTTTTGAGAAACGTTGGTGTGGAAGAACTCGCAATTCTTGACAGACACGTTCTCTCGTTGATGAATAAACATGGTATTATAAATGAATTGCCAAAATCAATCACCAAGTCACGATATTTGCTCTATGAAGATCGGCTACGAAAGGTTGCCAACGATTTTGGTGAACCATTGGGGAAATTCGACCTTTATTTGTGGTATCTTGTGAAAGGAAAGGTAGAAAAATAGGAGGTGTAGCAATTGGTCAGGGTAAGATTTGCTCCGAGCCCAACTGGTTATCTGCATGTTGGAGGTGCAAGAACGGCTCTGTTCAATTATCTATTTGCGCGGCATCACGGTGGACAATTCGTCCTGAGAATAGAGGACACCGATATTGCGCGCTCTGAAAAAATATTCGAGGAGAATCTGTTGAAAACCCTCAGCTGGCTTGGTTTGAGCTGGGATGAAGGACCAGACATTGGCGGTTCTTTTGGGCCATATAGGCAGAGCGAAAGGCTGCACATCTACCGAGAATACGCAGAGAAGCTTGTTTCTCTTGGAAAAGCTTACGAGGTGTACGCATATCCTGAGGAGATAGAGAAAATTCGAGAACAGCTCCTGTCACAAGATGAAGCACCTCACTACACCAGGGAATTCTTTGAATCCTTTGCAACAGCCCAGCGAAAAAAAGAATATGCAGAAAAAGGGCTTAGACCGGCGATCTATTTTTCGATGCCAAGAAAGACGATAGTTCACCAGGACTTAGTGAAAGGTACCGTCGTCTTTTCTGAAGGATCGGTTGGGGACTTCGCCATTTTGAGAAGCAACGGTGTTCCCACTTACAACTTCGCATGCGTCGTGGACGACATGCTTATGGAGATTACCCATGTAATACGTGGGGATGATCACTTGCCCAATACGGTGAAACAACTTGCGATGTACGAAGCCTTCGAGGCAACGCCACCCAATATAGGTCATGTTTCAACAATTCTTGGACCTGATGGGAAAAAGCTCAGTAAGAGACATGGGGCAACTTCGATAGAAGAATTCAAAGCGCAGGGATACCTTCCAGAGGCTGTGGTGAATTACCTTGCGCTCCTCGGATGGTCATCTCCGGATGCAAAAGAAATCATGTCAATGGATGAGATGATATCGAAATTCTCCATAGATAGGGTCAGCAAAAACCCAGCTATTTTCGACCCAGTGAAACTCAATTGGATGAATGGGCACTATCTACGAACAATGGATCAAGACAAACTTGTTCAGTTGATTTCACCTTTTCTGAATAGCTGGAGTTTTGTTCCCAAGGATTCTCACTGGTTAGCACAAGTTTTGCAGGTAGTCAAAGACAGAATGCACACTCTGAAAGATTTTCAGACGGTGGCTGACTTTTTCTTCCTAAGACCACAGGTGAAAATGTTGGTAAGCGAAGAGGTCAAAGAAGCCCTTTTGGTTTGCGCTGAGAAACTACAAAGTGCATCACAGATTGACAAGAATTACATCGTGGATCTTATAAGATCGGTCGTCAAAGGTAGAAAGCTGAACGCGAAGGAGTTCTACACCAGCTTGAGATATTTGTTAACCGGCAAGAACGAGGGCCCAGAGCTTGTCGATGTAGTCTATCTGTTGGGGACAGAAGAGACAGCGAAGAGAATCAAAATGGGTCTGGAGGGCTGAATATGCGAATACGAAATACACTTTCAGGTAAATTGGAGGAATTGAAACCGACAGATCCAGGCATTGTGAAAATGTATGTATGTGGTCCTACAGTTTATGGGTTAATTCATGTTGGTAATGCGAGACCAATGATTGTTTTTGATGCGCTCAGGAGGTATCTGGAATACAGGGGATATAGAGTCATCATGGTGCAGAATTTCACAGACATAGATGACAAGATCATCGTTCGTGCCAACGAGCTTGGCGTTACTTTCAAAGATGTTGCAGATAGTTTTATATCTGAATATTGGCGCGATGCAACTGCACTTGGTGTCAGAGCGCCGAATTTCGCACCTAAGACCTCAGATTTTGTTCAACAGATAATTTCTTCCATCGAAAAACTCATTGCAAAGGGATACGCCTATGTGGTTGACGGTGATGTGTACTTTGATGTCAAGAGTTTTCCAAAGTATGGAGAGCTGTCCCACAGATCACTTGATGACATGATCTCGGGTGCAAGAGTAGAGGTGAATGAAAAGAAACGAAACCCGCTGGACTTCGCACTCTGGAAATCTGCAAAACCAAAGGAACCCGCATGGCAAAGTCCGTGGGGACTGGGCAGGCCAGGATGGCACATAGAATGTACCATAATGTCTACGGAACTCCTTGGTTCCACGATCGATATACACGCAGGTGGGGAGGATTTGATATTTCCGCACCATGAAAACGAGAAGGCTCAAAGCGAAGCTTTAACCGGAAAACCCTTTGTCAAGTACTGGATGCACAATGGAATGATAAGATTCTCCGGCGACAAAATGAGTAAATCGCTTGGAAACATCTTCCTGCTGCGTCAGGCGATCAAGGCGTTTGGGGCTGATGCACTGAAGCTCTTCTTTCTGTCGAAACACTACAGGAGCCCGATAGATTTCTCTCAAGATGCAATCATGAGTACCGTGAAGGCCGCGCAACGTGCCTCAGAGACATTCAACAGATTCGAATCTAAGATCTCCGTTCCACCACTGGCAAAGAGTGACGAATGGCTTGAAGAGAAAAGGGCTGCTTTTTGTGATTCGCTCGACGATGATTTCAACACACCGAAGGCAGTCGCATTGATCTTCGAAATGATAAACGATCTCAACAGAGCGATGGATGAAGCCAACGACGACATGGCTGTGAAAATATACCATTTGTTGAGAAGAGAGTTCTGCCCTGTTTTGGGGTTATTCGAAGTGCCTTCTTGGGCAGCTAAGAACTCAATTGATGAAGTTCTCCAAATACTGATAGGTGTGCGAAATGAATTGAGATCAAGAAAGGTGTACGATTTGGCAGATGAAATTCGTCTCAAATTGAGAGCAAATGGTATTGAACTTAAAGACAAACCAGAAGGGACTGATTATACATTTACCGGGGAGGTGTGATCGATGTGGGAACATGTTAAGGTAATCGATCCAGAAATTTATCAAGTGATACTTGGCGAACTGAAAAGACAGGAATATGGAATTGAACTCATAGCATCCGAGAATTTCGCTTCCGTTGCGGTAATGGAAGCAATGGGGAGTGTCCTTACCAATAAATACGCCGAGGGATATCCGTCAAAGCGTTACTACGGTGGCTGCGAGTGGGTCGACATGGCTGAAGAACTTGCAAGAGAGAGGGCAAAGCAGCTCTTCAAAGTGCAATATGCCAATGTTCAGCCACATTCTGGTTCACAGGCGAACATGGCTGCTTATCTCTCCGTGGCAGAAGCTGGGGATCTGCTTATGGGAATGAGTCTCTCACACGGTGGCCACCTCACCCATGGCGCAAATGTCAATTTCTCTGGCAAATTGTTTAAAGCGATTCAGTATGGTGTGGACCCAAAAACAGAAATGATAGATTATGATCAGGTTAGGAAACTTGCATTGGAGTACAAGCCTAAGATTATAGTGGCTGGCGGTAGTGCATACTCCAGAGTGATAGATTTCAAGAGATTTCGAGAAATAGCAGACGAGGTAGGTGCATACCTCGTAGTTGATATGGCTCATTTTGCTGGCTTGGTCGCAGCAGGTATCTATCCAAATCCATGCGATTACGCGCACATCGTCACATCGACAACCCACAAGACACTCAGAGGACCACGGGGTGGTTTGATTCTCACGAACGATCAAGAAATCTATAAAGCAATCAATAAGACAGTCTTCCCAGGCACTCAGGGAGGACCGCTGATGCACGTGATAGCAGCAAAGGCGGTGTGCTTCAAAGAAGCGTTGACACCTGCCTTTGTGGAGTATCAGAAGCAGATAGTGTTAAATGCGAAGACCCTGGCTGAAGAATTGTCAAATCTTGGATTGAGGATAGTCTCGGGTGGCACTGATACACATCTGATGCTTGTGGATCTGAATCCACTCAATGTGACAGGTAAAGCAGCGGAAAAGGCGCTCGAAAGCTGTGGTATAACTGTTAACAAAAACACCATTCCCAACGAAACGCGTTCACCTTTTGTGGCGAGCGGTATAAGGATTGGCACACCTGCCGTCACTACCAGGGGAATGAAAGAGCCTCAGATGAAACAGATAGCACATCTCATTCTCACAGTGCTCAAGAACATAGTCGATGAAGACGGCAAAGTTCGCGAATCTGTTCAGAAAGAAGTTCAAGAGGCTGTCAAGGATATGTGCGAGCATTTCCCTCTTTATGTCAACAAGATCGAATCGTAACATATGCAAGGAGCGTATCTTGATCGATACGCTCCTTTTGCGTTTGGATCATATATTTATCGCTTTTTCAAAATATCCAAGATATAATCCACAGCGTATTTTAGTTCAACTTCAGATTGAGTCTGATTTACAAGATCCTTGACCTGTATCGTTTCCTTTGAGAGTTCATCCTCACCTATTATGACTGAAATAACTGCATTGAGTCTGTTCGCGTGCTTCAACTGCATCTTGATCGGTCGAGCATTGATGTCACAAACGGTTATGATCCCTCGTTTTCTGAGTAGATCAGCCAACTCGAGGGCTTTGGCAGTGGCTTGTTCACCAATAGGAGCTACATAGACATCACACTTTGGTACTTGTGGTATCTGCAAGCCTTCCGATTTCACAGCCAGAATAAGTCTTTCAATTCCAGCTGCAAAGCCAAGCGCGGGGAGATCAGTCCCTCCGAGCTCTTTGCACAGACCATCATACCTTCCACCACCAAGAACTGCGCTCTGTGCGCCGAGCAAATCATGCTTCACCTCAAAGACCGTGCGAGTGTAATAGTCCAGACCTCTAACCAAGCTTGCATCTTCATCAAATGGTATGTTGAGATGTACCAAGAGATCTTTGAATCTTTCATAATGTTTTCTACATTCATCGCACAGATAATCAACGGTCTTGGGAGCCCTCTTGGCTATTTCGAGGTCCTTTTTACAGTCAAGTAGCCTCAGAATATTTGTTTGGAAACGCTTCTTGCAGTCCTCACATATTTCATCATAATGTTGACTGTAGTACTGTCTCAGAGCGTTCTTATATTCCACCCGGCAATTAGGACAGCCTATCGAATTGACGAATATTTTGTAAGAGGTCAACCCCAGAAGATCTAAGAATGACTTCGCAAACTGTACAATCTCGGCGTCTGCCGATGGTTCAGCAGATCCTATCAGCTCCACACCAAACTGATGAAACTGCCGAAGTCTGCCAGCTTGAGGCCTCTCGTACCGAAACATAGGCCCGATGTAGTAGAATCTTTGGGGCAAACCATCGTTGATCATTGAATTCTCTATAAATGCCCTTATGGTCGGAGCGGTACCTTCTGGTCTGAGTGTCAGACTTCTGCCGCCTTTATCAACAAAGGTGTACATTTCTTTTTGAACTATATCGGTCTCTTCACCAACACTGCGCGTGAAGAGTTCAGTTGACTCAAAGATCGGTGTTCTTATCTCTCCATATCCAAACAACTGAGAGATCTGTACTGCTTTACGTTCAACGAAGCTCCAATACCAGACATCTTGCCCGTAGATATCATTTGTTCCCTTGATGCGTTCGTATTTCAGAATTCAGCCCTCCTCTAATTCATGATACCACAGCACCGATCTTGTTGAGTACGTTCATGCATTCTTGATTGTTTTCCAAAACTTTCATCAGTTCCTCAAAAGATTTGAACGGTCTTGCGAGTAAGATCTTCTTGGCACGTCTTTCACCAATTGTTGGAATCTGAATCAATTCTTCATAAGATGCAGTGTTCAGGTTCAGTGGATATCGAACAGCTGTTATTGATCTTGGACCATGGTCAACTACGACTACATCACCTTTAGATGCAAATTCCCCGGCTACACCAGCCAAGACAGGGTAGCTTCCCAGTTGTCTTGCGAAGGTGATCTTGCCCTCTCTGTACTCTGGATACACGTTTCGCAAAATGGATCCAACTGGAAATACTCTTCTAATCATTGGCAAATCGATTTGCTCCCTTATTTTCTCTTTATACTTTCTGAACAGCTCGCGGTTCAATCTGAGTTTTTCCCTCTGTGAGAACCTGTACAGAGCCGTACCTGGCTCCACTATAACCTGTCTGAGGTTTATCCTTCTCAACAGAAGACCTTTGTCCAAAATCAATTTCAGCCATTTCAAATTCTCCTCATAGGTTTGTTTTGTTTCACCGATCAATCCGAACACCAAATTGATCCCGGGAAGCAGCTTTGGGACGCCATCGATTCTTACAGTTCCAATTTGATTTACCAGCTCGACTGCCCTCAGAACCTGCTGTGGAAAGTTCATTATGTTGTTCATTTTGACCACTCTGGGATCGAAACTCTCAACTCCAAAAGATAAGACATCACCCGTTGTGTTCCAGCTAACCATCGTTTCTACGATCTTTGCGCACTCTCTTTCGTAGTTTGCTATGAAAGCAGGATTGGCATTATCGTGGTGCAAGACTTCAATCTGAGGGCATCTGGTCCAGATGGTCTTGTACAGATCCTCAAAAACCGTGGGACAGGGTTTTCCATCTATGTCGAAATAGTAAGCCAGGACATTGGCAGATCTGCCGAATCTAAAGGCTCTACAACCATTCTTGTACAGTTCGCAGATCTCATCTATCACATCTTCCACAGGTCTTGATGTGAACTTGGGATAGAAAATGGGTTCCGCACAAAAACTGCAATGACCCTTTCTCTCACAACCACGAGACAGTTCTATCTCACAGATCACGTTTGGATATCTTGGATGTTGCTTGATTATCGAGGCACCAAGGACAGATGCCGATCTGACGATTTTCCAATTGTTGTTCCTTTCTTGCAGATCAAAAAGGTAGTTGTAGAGATCAACGGCTATATCTGGGCTAAGTGCGTAATCTGCACCCAGCTGAAGCTCCTTTGCCTTTGTTCCACCTTTGCGTGCCTGGAAAGAAGAAAAAGGTCCACCGATCAATCGAATACTTCTCTTGCAAGTTCCAAGTATCATTTCGAGTTCATCATGTGACATTGGCTGTCCGCCGACGTAATTGCCGGGGACGGTTATCCCACCTATCACCAAGATGAGGTCAAAATGGGGCAATTCATCCCAAAGCTTTTCGGTTCGAACTTGGTCTATGGTGTAGTAAGTCACCTGGTAATTTTTCATCGCAAGGATTCCTGCGGCATAACGAACATAGTGACTTATGTAAGGAGGTACTCCAAAAGCGGCTGGCTCATCTATATAGCCATCGAGGATGAGTGCTCTGTTCATTTTTCCAACAACTGTTTGATCTGTCTCAGAACCTCGTCATCCTGAGTGATTATGTATATGAAGTATCCCTGACCATTACACTGCAGCATTTTCTCATTCTGTTCCGTATTGACGTTGACTTGCTTTGAAGCGTACACTATCTTCAAAATGGAGCCAGATTTATGATTTGCCATGATCAATATGACTTGTTCCTCACCAATTCTGAGGCGTGAAATCGTGTACCAGGAAACGGTTTGCAGAATCTCTTTGATTTCGTTTGGGAAGTTAACAGTCGTTTCGCTTGCGCGGATGTTGTATTTACTTGCAATATCCTCAAATTTCTGCGAAAGGGGTTGTACATCTTCGTATACCAGCTCAGTTGTTACACCTTGGAAAACCCGTGTTATTCTTTCGGGATATCCTTTCTCATTTATTATCGCTGTGAACAGACCAGAGGGTGAATCAACAACAACCTTGTACTTACCGTCAACCTTCTCTGTCTTTGAGATACCCGTTTGCTTCATTTGCCTGATGAAAAGGTCTTCAAGGTCGAGGATTTCGAGTGGGGATACGCGAAGATTATTTGGCTCACCCATAACAAATGAACCAGAGTGTTTCGCCCAGATCAAGACCAGAGGAGATAAAACCTGAACGATCTTATCCTCAGGCCATCTATAAACAAGTTCAATCCTGCTCTTGTTGCTGGCACCACGCTCTGTCACAACTCTTCTTCCAAAGTAGGAGTTGGTCAAAAAAAGATCAATAAAAGACTGACATAACGCGGCTACGGTAAATGCAATGATACAGACTAATATCAGGGTTTTTCTCATTCACTTCATCGCTCCTAAGCTGGCTCAGAAACCATCTCCAACTAACTTAACCAAACTGAGATAATCAAAAACCTCACTTACAGAAACTTGCTGTGTTTTGGCTGTAACCGGGATCTTGACTGGCATGACATTAAACACAATGAAAAACAGTGCAGCCACAACAGATGCAGCTATCAAAAGCTCCGAGAACAGCTCTCTCTTCTTGCGGACCTTCGACATCACTCGCTCCTCAAGGACTGCACTCGGCTTGTAGTCATATCTCGCTTTCATCACTTGCATCGTAAGAGTGTAAGTCTTGACATCTTGCTTTGTCTCTTGATCCAACTCATCTTTTCCTATCTCACCATCGAGGAATTTCTGAAAATTCTCCTCGTTCATCCATTCGCCTCCTCAAGTAACTTCTTGAGCCTTTTCCTTGCATAATGAAGACTGCTCTTAACGCTACCGACTGATTTATCGATTATCTGACTGATTTCCTCATAACTCAAACCATCTACATCCCTAAGTTTGATAAGCAACCTATCGTCTGCTGACAGTCTCTCTATCGCGTCCATGATCTTTTCGTAAGCTATCTCGCCGGTTGCTTGTAAGATTGTATCAGATTCTGACACTGGGTGTGGAATTGATCCTTCTTCATCTTCTGTGAAATCGGTGAGTACTTCGTTTCGCCTTTTGTATTTCGACAGATAGTCTTTGCATACATTTATTGCTATTCTATAAATCCATGTAGAAAGCTTTGAATCTCCTTTGAATCTTCTCACACCTTTGAAAACTCTTAGCATGACCTCTTGGACAACGTCATCAACATCGTCTGCTCCAAGATAAGTCCTTGCAACACTTCCTATCCTGCCAGCGTATTCTCTGTAAAGCCATCTATATGCCCAATCGTCACCGCGTCGCAATCCTCTGAGGAGTTCTTCATCTTGCATCTTTTTCCTCCTATTTTGACATTGAATGACTCTCAAAAGTTCACTTACACATTATCTCATTCGGTTCACATTCAATTGTACCAATTTCTCTCAGTACAGCTTCTCCAATGGGATTATCAACACCTGCAAGGTAGTCAGACAGATGTAAATGCAAACATTTGACTCTTTTCAAGTCCTTTATCCCGCCGCTGCCAACTTTGTCCAATTTCTCTCTTATGTTTTCATCGTTAATAAGTCTCGCCCTTCTTTCTCTGATAACCTTGTGTGCATTCAGATATCTCTCTTTGAAGACCAGATCGCATGCGATGCGCTCTTCAAGCTTGTGAATCCATCCTTGTGACTCCAAACGTGAAACGGCTTTCACCAAATATGGGCAGGTCAACCAATACAACGTGGGAAATGGCTTTTCATCAATCACCGGGCAACTTTGTATCAGTACGGGATAACCATATCTACACCTTCTGACGATACCAGTTATTCCCTTTGGCCAGCGACCTATTTGCTGCTTGATTGTCAGCAGATCTTCACGGCAAATGCCTTCCAATTTTGCATCTCACCCTCAGACATTATCTCGAAATTCCTGCTCCGCAGGTGTCTTTTGACAACTGTTTCATCCTTGGCGGGTATTCCAGATACAATCAATGTCGAACCCGCATTTGTTACTTTGTCAACCTGATCTATCAACTCGATTATCACAGGCGTCAATATGTTTGCAACCACAAGATCGTATCGACCTGTAATGTTGCTCAACAAATCAGATAGTATTACATCTACCTTCACTCGATTCTTTTTCACAAACTCTTTGGCAACCTCAACAGCAACCGGATCATTGTCCAAAGCCGTGACCTTCCTTGCGCCAAGCTTTGCTGCAATAATTGCCAGTATGGCCGTGCCACAACCAACATCAAGAACGCTGTAAGTGTTTTTCAAGTACTGGATCAACAATCTGGCTGCAAGGAGAGTTGTGGGATGATCACCGGTTCCAAAGGCCGCCGATGGCTTCATCTTAACAACCACAGCATTCCGCAACTTCAATCTGTCTGTTGGATCCACCCAGATACCATCGGCGATCTCAAAAGGTTCAAGTTTCATATACCTGAACCAGTCATCAACGCGAGAACTTCTCTTTTCAACAAGTTCGCTGTCAGTTCTTTTCAAAAGATCTCTGACGAAGTCTTCATCTTCTGTGTATAAAATTACTCTCGTTTCATCGGTCTTATGCTCTATTGCATATGCGAAAAATCCCCTTGAAATCAACTCTTCTTTAAGATCTTCCACACAATGACTTTTCAGATGCCATTCTGTGGTACTTTTCAGCATCATGTTCTTCCTTCAAGCTCACGTCTAATGAAGTTTGGCAGTACAAAGGCAGCTTGGTGGATTTCCTCGTTGTAATACTTCAACTCCTTAGACATCTTCTGCGCATCTTCAACTCTGAAATCTTTCAGAGGATCTTTCCCTTTCGAAGCGAAAATGTACAACCAATAACCTGAAGGGTACGTTGGAATAAAGCCTTGATATACTCGGACAACTGGGAATGCGTTACTGACTCTTCTATAGGCGATCTTGAGCCAGCCAAAATCGTACAATGGATTTTCGGCTTCTGCTGTCATTACGCCGCCTTCTTTGAGGGCATCATAACACGACTTGTAAAAATCTTGGGTGAAAAGATGCCCGCCTTCACCGGCTGTCGGATCTGTTGAATCGATTATTATCACGTCAAATTCGTTTCGAATGCGTTTTATATATTCTGCGCCGTTCTCGAAAACAACCTCAGCTTTTTCGCTTTCAAAAGCCACACCTGTCTTCAAGTACTCTTTTGAGACTTCAACTACACGTCTGTCAATTTCACAGAGAACAGCCTTCTCAACTTGTGGGTGTCTCAGTACTTCGCGCAGAGTTCCGCCGTCACCGCCACCAACGATCAGCACTGATTTTGGATTTTCATGTGAAAACATCGCCACATGCGCGAGCATCTCATGATACATGAATTCGTCTACATCCGTTGTCATCGTGATGCCATCGAGTGCAAAAACTCTTCCCAGAGTTGGGTTGTCGAAGACATCTATTCTTTGATACTGAGTCTGCTCAGAATGAATCATTCGACTTATTCTCATCACAAGACCGACATCACCACCAGAAAAATAATCAAAGAACCATAGGTGCTTTCCTGGAACGACTTTTTCAAGCACTGCATACTCCTCCCTTCACAGCCTTGTGTGGTGCAGTGGTTGGTATACCTATTGCTCTGTAATCACCACGAGTGTGCTCGAAAACTTGTGTTCTCTTTGCGTCAAAGGCCTTTTTCAAATAGTCAAAAGCCTTCCATGGATCTGTATCCTCTCCGCAGGTGAACAAGTCGATTGCGGCATAGCCATACTCAGGCCACGTGTGAATCGTTAGGTGCGATTCAGAAATGACAACTACACCGCTCACTCCGTAGGGGAGGAACCTATGGAACGAGCTACCGATTATTGTTGCTCCGGCAACAATAGCTGCATCTTTCATTTTTTGCTCAACAAGTTCTACGTCATCAAGGGCTCTTTGATCACAGTCATAAAACTCCGCAATCAAGTGTCTTCCCAAGCTTTTCTTCATTGCCAATCCCTCCCCATCAATCGATTTCTATCCACAGAACTACTGCTTCCTTTTTCTTGCTCGGATTCTTCAAAAAATGCTTTTTATCGGCACGGTAGTAAAAACAATCTCCCTGGGACAGTTTGTACCTAACATCATCGAGCCACAGGTCTACCTTGCCTTGTAATACATAGCCAAACTCATCACCTTCGTGATAGTCTTCTTCCTCTGTTTGTGCACCTGGCTTCAAAGTCACTAAAATGGGATCTATTTTCTTTGTCTCGACGTCACTCATCAACAACTGGGACGAAACCCCGTCTGGTTCATCGTAGACCGGTATTCTATCCTCTTTTCTGAAGACTACTTTTCTCTCTTCCTCCGAGAAAAACGCCTTCAAATCAGTCCCAAGAGCGCGCAAGATCTTTTCCAAAGTGTCCACAGACAAAGATGTCTTGTTACTTTCAAGCTGCGAGATAAAGCTTCTTGAAAGATCTGTACGCATTGCCAGTTCTTCTTGTGTCAACCCTCGAGACATTCTTAGCCTCTTAACCTTTTCACCCAAATCCACCGAAAACACCTCAATCCATCTGTAGAAGCCATTATCCGAACTTATGTCCAGTATACTGTTCACATTGGGTCAACTTACATAGTCATTATATGCATGTCTTGCTCGAAAAAATACTAAGAAATCTTTAAGAGTACTTTACAAAAGAGATTAAACTGGTGATACTGAACAGTTTATTCACACGTCCTGGTTCATGCACAAATCTCGTTAACTATTGTGAACATTTCGAAGATGCCAAGGTAACTCAGGGCAGATTTCATTTTTCATGTAAAGTGTTGTATATTATTAATGCTATGAATGAATTGGATTTGATCACCTACTTGCAGAAGATCGAACTGAAACAGAATATCGACAGTAGAATCTCGTGGGATGAATATTTCATGAGAATATGCTGTATTGTGAGTGAAAGGTCCACATGCGTTCATAGGAAGGTAGGAGCAGTAATTGTCAAAGAAAACAGAATTCTTGCCACAGGCTACAATCAACCACCATCGGGATTTCCGCATTGCGACTCGATAGGCTGTATACGCGATGATTTGAAGATACCTTCTGGCAGAAATCAGGAAATATGCTATGGCCTACATGCCGAGCAAAACGCGCTGATGCAGGCAGCCAGATTCGGCATATCAACTAATGGAGCCACGATATACGTAACGGCAAAACCGTGCTCGGTATGCGCGAGGCTCATAATAAATGCGGGTATACTTAGAGTAGTGTATTTTTCAGATTATCCCGATCCACTGACAGATTATTTCTTTAGAGCATGTAACATCAAAGTTGAATTGGTCAATATCACTGGAGGTGAATCTTTTGAAGGTTGAAAAATTGACATCTTATCTACGTCAGGACCATTGGCCAACCATATGGTGCCCTGGATGTGGAAACGGAATAATACTGAAGGCCTTTTTGCAGGCGGTCGACAATCTTGGTATAAAACCTGAACGAATGGCTGTGGTGTCGGGTATAGGTTGTTCATCGAGAGCCACTGGCTATATAGATTTCAATACGCTACACACTTTACACGGAAGGGCTATTGCATTTGCAACGGGTGTAAAACTCTCAAAACCAGATTTTCAGGTTGCGGTGCTCGGTGGTGACGGTGACATTCTCGCCATAGGTGGAAACCATTTCATTCACGCTTGTCGCCGCAACATAGACATCACAATAGTTGTTTTCAACAACATGATATACGGTATGACGGGTGGTCAGAATTCCCCTACCACTCCATTTGAAAAAGTCGCCTCGACAACGCCCTATGGTAATATCGAGAAACCATTTGATGTCGTTAAGATGGCCGTCGCTGCGGGTGCTACCTACGTTGCAAGGGCGACCGTTTACCATTATCCACTATTGGTTCGCTACATATCGAAGGCCTTGAGTCACAGAGGTACGGCAGTTGTGGAAGCCGTTACAAACTGTCATACGTATTATGGGAGATACAACAGAATTGGCGATGCCCCACAGATGATCGACTATTTCAAGAAAAACAGCATCATGTTGGATAAAGCCAAGAGCATGCCTGAAGCAGAACTCAAAGATAAGATAGTCATAGGAGAATTCCACGAAGAAGATAGACCCACCTTTCAGGATCTTTACAAAGCGGCAACATTGCATTGAAGGAGGTGCACCACTTGAGAATCAACGACCCTTTGAGTGTGAGAGTAGCAGGAATCGGTGGTCAAGGGAATATACTCGCTGGGAAACTGCTTGCGCAGGCAGCAGTTTTCGACGGAAAATACGTAGTTCAGACACAGCTCTACGGTGCTCAAGTAAGAGGTGGTATAAGCCACTGTGACATCATAGTTTGTGATGAGTGGATAGATTTTCTCGAACCTTCTCAATTCGACATAATGTACATAATGCATCTGGATGCGCTGAAAGCATATCAGAAATTTCTAAGGCCAAATGGAGTCATCCTCATGGATTCAACGTTTGGTGAGATTTCACCACAGAGTCTCCACAGGACCAGAAAGATCCTGCTGATTCCACTTGAAAAACTCGCAATAGAGAAGTTCGAAACGCCCATTGTTAGTAACATGATAGGTCTTGGAGCTCTGGTGAAAGCCACTCAGATCGTCACGCTGAATTCTTTGATCAAATCTGTCTATGAACTGGTTTCTGAGAAGTACACGAAGATGAACATAGAGGCGATCAAATATGGCTACGAGACAACTAATAAGGAATTCAAGATCAGAGCCGAACAAAAGGTCAAAACGGTTGGCTTCGAATAACCTTTTTGATTCTTTTAGAAACGCAGTTGTGGGCCTTGTAGAGGCCTTAAAACGTGAAAGGAATCTTAAAGTACATTTTCTCATAGGAACTGTGGTTCTTGTCAGTTCGTATTTTCTTGATATCTCGAGTGGTGAAATGCTTTGGTTAACATTTGCTGTCTTCTCTGTGATCGGCATGGAATTGATAAATACTATGGTTGAGGGAATGATGGATGTTTACAGTGAAAATCACGATCCACGCATCAAGTTCGTCAAAGATGTTGCAGCCGGGATAGTTTTGTGGTATTCTTTATTCGCAGTGGTTGTTGGTCTTATAGTTCTTGGGCGAGCCTTGTTCAATTGGAAAGCCGATTTGGGGAGATTTCTTGCGTTGTTGTATGTTGTTTTCTTCCCAATAATTGTTTTGGGTGGAGGGTTGAAGAGGCGTGGCAAACGCAAAGATTAGCGTGGTGGTTGTCGATGATTCGGCTTTCATGAGAATGGTTCTCAAAGATATCATCGATAGTCAGCCAGATATGCAGGTAGTCGGTATAGCAAAAGATGGTTTGGAGGCACTCCAGATCATTCAAGCAAAGAAACCAGATGTTGTCACGCTCGATGTGGAAATGCCCAAGATGAATGGCATAGAAACTCTGAAGAATATCATGGCGAAGTTTCCCACGCGTGTCATCATGGTGAGCAGTCTTACCGAGGAAGGTGCAGATATCACAATTACAGCACTTTCAATAGGGGCCGTTGATTTTCTGACAAAACCTGCCGGATCTACATCTCTGAGCTTCAGAGAAGTCGCAGACATCTTGGTTCAGAAAATAAGAACCGCTTCTTCCATTGATCCATCCAGATTGATCGCAAAGTCTTCCCCATCAAAAGTTGTAGCTGGTCCGAGAAAGGTTTCTGCCTTTGAAAAAGCTATCGTAATAGGCGCATCAACAGGAGGTCCAAGATCGCTCGATCAGATTATCCCGGCGCTGCCAAAAGATTTTCCAGCGCCTATCTTTTTAGTTCAGCACATGCCTCCCATGTTCACAAAATCTCTCGCGATGCGCTTGAATTCTCTTTCGAGTGTTCAAGTCAAAGAGGCTGAAGATTCCGAAGTTGTTAAAAAGGGTACCGTCTATGTCGCTCCAGGTGATTATCACATGGGTGTAAAGATTGAAGGCAGTGTGATCAAGATTTTGCTGGATCGATCCGAAAAGATAAACAACGTTAGACCTGCTGTTGATTTCACTCTCATGAAAGTTGCAGAGATTTACAAAGGTAACACCGTGGGAGTTATACTCACAGGCATGGGGAGAGATGGTGCGAAAGGCGCTTTCAAGGTAAAATATTATTCTGGTAAGATAATAGCTGAGGACGAGTCAACCTGTGTTGTCTATGGTATGCCAAAGGCCGTTGTGGAAGAAGGATACGCAGATTTTGTTCTACCTGCTCACAAGATACCAGAAAAGCTTGTTGAACTTGTATAAAAAAAGGGGAGATGAGAGTGAAAAGATTTTCTATCCTGTTTTCTCTTTTTCTTCTGTCCGTGGTGATCTTTGGGGGGTATCTAACCGTATCTTATGTGATTCAACCCGGTGATAATCTGTACGACATTGCCAAGAAGTTCAAAGTTTCTCCATCTACGATTCTTGACTGGAACAATCTGTCAAATCCGCTGAAATTAAAAACCGGACAACAAATTGTGATTCCACAACCAGAAGGTTTCATTTACACTGTAAAACAAGGAGACAGCCTTTACACGATTGCACGTATGTTTTTCACGGTAGTCAGTGATATCATGTTAGCCAATGAATTGAGTAGCGACTTCATAAGACCTGGTCAAAAACTGTTCATACCACAAAAGAGTGTTGGGAAAGCCTTTAATACTGAGAAGGGATATATCTGGCCGGTCTATGGAGTGATCTCCTCACCTTATGGCTGGCGTATTCATCCGGTAACTAAGCAGATGTCGTTCCACTCCGGACTCGACATAGCGGCACCAGAAGGAACACCCATCTTTTCCTCGACTTCAGGTACGGTGTCCTTTACAGGGGAAAAGTCTGGATACGGCCTTATGGTCGAAGTGAAATCGGGCAACAATATCATTCGGTATGGTCATCTTTCAAAGATCACTGTGTACGTTGGTCAGAGAGTGGAGAGAGGCACTCTGGTGGGAAGGGTAGGGAGTACGGGTGTGAGTACAGGCCCTCATTTGCACTTTGAAGTACTTGCGAACAGCGAGACTGTCAATCCTCTTGCTTTGCTGCCGTCCTCGAGCAAAGTCTACGTTCTAAAAGAAGGGGTGGAGGCGGCAGGTGGAGAGTGATCAATGTTTTTTTATCCAGTCGATCAAGTCCTTCATGAAGATCGGACCGTTTTTTTCGTCCTCGAACAGTTCGTGAAAGCTACCTTTGTACACCTTCAGAGTCTTATCTGGTGAGCTGATCAAATCAAAAAGTTGTTTTCCGCCTTCTGGAAATGTGATCGAATCTTTCTCACCAAGCGCTACAAGACAAGGGACACTTATTTTGTTTGCTTCCTTCAGAGCAACTCTTGAATTGACAAACATGTCATGAGCAAGTTTTGCGCTGATCTTTTTATGTACTAACGGATCTTTAACGTATCTTTTCACAGCATCTTTGTTTGTCGAGAGGTTATTTGGATCTATACCGTTGTCAAAGGTGAGCCTTGGTGCTACCAGTGAAAAAAAAGATGCAACAAATCTCAACAAGGAATTGTCCTTTGACAGCCTTAAAGCAGGTGAAGTGACTACTAATCCACGCAGATTTTCTCTCAGTTCAGCATACCTGACCGCGATGAGCCCACCCAGACTGTGACCCATCAGAAAGGAATTTGGATGTGATTCAAGCAATCTATCAAGAAAGTCAAAGATCTCCTCGAAGGTTGCATGTCCTCTTTTTCCTGAGCTTTCACCATGGCCCGGCAGATCAAAAAGGATCAAGCCATAATCTTCTTTCTGAAGAAGTTCTGAAAGCCACAGATACCTTTTTGAGTGTTCTCCCAAACCATGAACAAGTATTACGTGCCCCTTCCTACCTTGAAACTCTTTTATCCACAACATTGTTCTCATCCTCCACCAATTCAAAATCCACTTCACCAGAGATCTTGTTAGCATTCGTTACCCTTGCTTTTATCACATCACCAATCTTGAATGTTCGCCCACTTCTTTCGCCAATCAGAATGTTCTTCTTCTCGTCGTAATTATAGTAATCACTCAACGTAGATATATGTATCAAGCCAGATATAAGTTTGTCAGGGATTTCAACAAACAGTCCAAATCTTGCCACGTTAGTAACTACGACATCAAATACCTTGCCCATGTATCTGCTTATGTACTCGACCTTCTTTATACTGATCAAGTCCCATTCTGCCTCGTCTGCCACTCTTTCACGTTTACTGCAATGCTCTGCGATCTTTGGAAGCAATTGTGAATACATCTCAATTTGCTCCGATTTGAACTTGCCACCCTGTTTGACGTACAGCTTCAAAAGTCTATGTACCATAAGGTCTGGGTATCTTCTGATCGGCGACGTGAAATGAGTGTAAGCAAAAGACGCGAGACCAAAATGGCCAACGTTGTAGGCAGAGTAAATCGCACGCTTCATTGAGCGCACAAGTAATTTCTCAACGCTTGATCTCAAAGGATGATCCTTAACAGCTTCCAATACTTTTTGCAGAATGCTTGGATGAACTGTTTTGGGGAACTTTATCTTCAATCCCAGTGCCTCGACATATTCTCTGAGCTGAAGCAGAACCTCAGGATCAGGTTGTTCATGTATTCTGTAAACGAAAGGCAGTCCGGCGTTGTGAAAAATCTCAGCTACTGTTTCATTAGCCTTTATCATGAACTCTTCGATTAGGATCTCCGCTTCACCTCTTTTGCGTGGAACTATATCAACAACGTGTCCTTTGCTGTCTGTTATCACATCAACTTCTCCACCTTCCACGTCCAGTATCGCACCTCTTCGCCTTCTGTTCTCTCTAAGGATCTTGGACAGGTCACGCATCAAATCGAGTGAATGGCATATCTTTTTTCCCAATTTCGCTTGAGCGAGTTTGTCACCTGCAAAATACTCATTCACCAGTGTATAGGTGAGACGCTTCTTACTCTTTATCACACTCGGTGCTATTTCATAATCTATGGTGTTCCCTTCACGATCGATGGTCATCTGAACGGTAAATGTGAGTCTGTCTTCGCCTTCTACTAAGCTGCACAAATTGTTAGACAATTTGAAAGGCAGCATCGGAATGACTTTGTCCAGTAGATAAACACTCGTACCTCTTGAAAATGCTTCTCTGTCAACTGCAGAACCTTCTTTTACATAATGAGATACATCGGCAATATGTATGGACAAGAGATATTTACTTTTGGAAAGCTTTTTGATCGAAACTGCATCGTCAAAATCCTTAGCATCCTCGCCATCTATGGTGAACACGATCTGATCTGTGAAGTTCTTTCTGTCCTTTTTTTCCTCGTCCAATACTCTGTCTGGCAGACCTTGAATTTCTTCAATGACTTGCGAAGGGAACTCATCTCTCAATCCATGCTTGGCTACAACACTTGGGATGTCAATTGCAGGGTCATCAATATCACCGAGTACGCTCACAATCTCAGCTTCGGGGTATCTGCCGTGGGTCGGCCATTTGGTGATCTTTGCTATCACTTTTTGTCCTGGCCTCGCACCGTGTATAGATTCCACAGGCACATAAAAATCGTACACGATCTTTGAGTCATCTGGTACCACATAGGACAGCGATCTTTTGAGCTGAAGAACGCCGACAATCTTTTCTCTGCCACGTTCCAAAACCTTTACCACTCTGCCCATAGGTAGGTTTCTCCATCTACCCATTATTTCAACCAATACCTTGTCACCATGGATGGCACCATTTGTACTGTCAAGGGGTACGGCTACCTCTTTGCTGTTTTCAGTCATGACAAATGCCATGTTGCCCCTTCTTGTGAACTCTATTGTGCCAACGATCAAATCTTCACCGATCTTTCGATATCGGCCCCTGCCGTCTCTGACAATTATTCCTTCTTTGATAAACTCATTCAATACGGTCTTCACCTGTTTTCTCTGATTCTTATTCTTTACACCAAGGAGCTTGAGAATCTCCTTTTGCGTCAATTTCACATCTTCAGCAAAAATCTGTTCCATCCTTTTCCTCAGATCAGTGGAAGATTGTGACACAGGCCTCCCCTTTCTTTGGATGCGTATGTTGCTTTATCAGCAAGGGCAATCAGATCTTCAGGTTCGAACACCGTATGTTCTGGGTAACCAGCTACACCAAAGCTCATCGTCACACGAAAATCGAAGGGATTCGTTTCTATAATTTGATACAGGATTTTTTCAGCAACTCTGGCTGCATTTTCTTCATTCGTGTTCGGAAGGATCAATATGAATTCTTCTCCACCATATCTTCCCAGTATATCGCTTGCTCTTGTACTACTTCTAAGTACAGAAGCTATGAACTTCAAAACTTCATCACCCATTCTGTGTCCATACGTGTCGTTTATCTTTTTGAAATCGTCAATATCGCACATGATGACTGAAAAATGACCACCATATCTTTTTACTCTTTCGAATTCTTCGTGCAAACGTGATGTAAAATACCAGCGCGTGTGTAAACCCGTTAATGGATCGGTCACGCTTCTGTGATAGATTATGATATTTTTCAACGCGTAAACAATCACTTCTTGCAGATTCAAAACCATCTTTGTGAGTTCATATCCTGATGAGTCATCAAGATGCAACGATCTGTTGGCAACATACAAAACAACGGTAAATCCATCGTATACTTCGATTTGACTGCACAATTCGAAAGGTGTGTATGTAACCTTTGTCTGCTTTGGCACCTGATCAACGTTGAAACCAACATATTCCAATACCTTACCTCGTGAATCTTGTAACACGAGCCCTGCTGATGATATTGGCAGAAGGTTCATCATCTTTGATACTAAAAACTCCATAGCGGTATGAATTTCATCTTGCGGATCGGTGACCTTTAGAATATCAAGAACGTGTTGAACAAATTCGGAATTTCTCACGGTCCTTTCCATCTGCTCTTTTATTTTGATCAAGATTTGTTTTGAATACTCGTTGGATTGCGCTTGAAGTTCATCCATCATTTTGAGTGTGTCTACTTCTGATAAGTGGTTTATTTTCCTCTCAAGCCAGAGCGCAGCGTTCAAGAATGATCTGGTTCTGTAAATCGAAATCGCTCTTTCAGCGTAATTAACCGCCAGCGGAATAGCATTGACAGACTTGTATGCGATGGCTTGGCTCTCATAAACCTGTGCAAGAGACAAAAAGGCACCGGCTTTGATTGCGTTTGCCTCAAGCTGCTTGGTAAGCTTCAGAAAACCGTCTTTATCAATTCTCATCAAACGTTCAGCGAATATCTGACAGGTTTCTTCAGCCCAGTAAGGACTATCTCTTTTGAGAAATCTCTGCCAGGCTTCCATAAATGTGGTGTCATTTTCGGCTAAGAATAAATCTCTGAACTGTACAAATCCAGGGTAGTTCATAGCGGGATTCTCGATGTTTTCCAATATTGTCTGTCTTGCTTTGTCAAGATCTTCTGACATAGCATATGAACAGACAATACCCCTCAGGGCTCTTTCCTCTATGCCAAGATATCTTTCAATCGAGAGTTCGCGGGTGTAATCTTCCAGTGCCTCGTCAAGTTCGCGATTGTACATGTGGAAATTCGCTTCGAGAAAATAGCTGTACGCCTCAAGCTGGAGATTGCCAGTGATCCTGACAAACTGCCTTAATCTCTCAAGGTATTGGAACATCTTATTGACATCGCCTCTATAGAGACTTGTCCAAGTCATGTTGGACAGTGCAGTCAGCGCAAGACCATCTGATCCTATCCTATGCGCAATCTCAATAACATGCTCAAACAAACCTTCTGCCTCTGCAGTTGCAGCAAGCCTTGTACCAAGTTCATTCAGAATTGAAGCCAACACATCTAAGATTCCTTCGCTCTGAGCAATTTGTCTTGCTTGATTGAGCAGTTCCAAGTTACTGATACTCGATCTTTGAACATTCTGTGCGATCAATAAGAGAGTTCGCGATCTCAGTGCCTTGTGAAGCTTTGTGTCTCTCAGATTGCTGAGCAAGACTTCAACTTCACTGAGTAATTCCTCAGGCACTTTCTCGCCAGAAAACAACATGCGCATCATTTTACAACACAACTTTGAGAGTCTTCCGTAGTTTGTCCTGGATTCAAAAAGTTTTGTCTGTTCTTCCATTTGCTTAGCAAGAGCCATCTTCGATGCGTGTACCAGAGCACTATACCTGAGAAAATCGTGTTTCTTGCTAAGTGTCAGCGCATACCTTTCCAACGCGTTGGAGTCTTGTTTGATCCTTAGTGCTTTGAGTTTTAGGCTGTTGAGCGCATAACTTTCTCTTCCTTCCAGAAGCCTTTCAGCTTCTTCTAATAAGGACAAAGCCGTAGAGACATCGTGGTAGTTTGCAAGTTCCTTTCTGGCAATGAGTAGGTACAAAACAATCGCAGCGATCTTTCTGCCAAGCATCTTCAAATGCCAAGCCTTCTTTACTGGATTGTGAACAATGGCTGCCAACTTATCGTGTAGTTGAAGTCTCTGATTTGGTTCTATTTGCTCATAGAGAGATTTCCAGATATCATAAACTGTGAACCTGTATCTGCCTTCTTCCCAGTAAATCAAACCGTTATCGTTCAGTTGTGTCAAGTAAAGATTGATTCTGAAGATCTCTTGAGATGCAGCTGAGCAAAGGTGGTCAAGCTCCTGTATTTCAAACCTTTCACCGAGAATTGCCAAAAGGTGCGCCCCAGATTCGACGGTTTTCGCCAAAGACGGCAGCAGAATTTGGCTGAAATCTGTTTTGTTCAGGATTTCTTGCTTGATGATCACTCCATTTTCCTCGATTTGCAACGCTTTGCTCTTGAACATTATTCTGATCAGTTCGACCACACGACCGGGCAGTCCATGACTAATTGCATGAATCCATCTGCTGAATTCTTCGACCTGTCTTTCATCTGTGGCAAGCATCGCTGATATCATCTTTTTTGTCTTGAACAGATCGAAAGGTTTCAGTTCTATCAAATGATCATAGTTGAGGGATATATCTTTGTGAAAGGATGCCAAGATCAAAGTATGCCCAGAAGAAAAGTTATACTTTTGTAACTGTTCAAGGACAGCTCTCAATGATACATCTATCTCATGAGCATCATCAACAACTATCACAACAGGAGACAGGTTGTTCAATATTTTCGCAACTCTCAGTACAGTCTCTGAAGCGCTCAACTGGGAAGACAACACTGCGCTTTCAACCCATCTCTTATCTTGCTCATCGAGTTCAGGCAGCACCTTGTCATCCACAAACTGAAGTATACCGACGGTGAGGGCCTCCAAATCCGTTGCCCAGATCACTGGTATTCCTTCATTTCTGAGTTGATCAGAAACAGCACTCAGAAGCGTTGTTTTTCCTATTCTCTGAGGTCCGTAAACGAAAATCGTTTTCACGCCTTCTTTGTGACTGCTTATAGCCTCCAATATCTCGTTTTCTTCCAGTCTATGGATCGTCGCAACGCGCAGGCCCATCAAACCCATGGAAGAATCTACATCGCTTAAGAAATAAGTTGCGGTGGGAAAGTGTGTTTTTCTCTTATTTGGATCTTCATTGAGAAAATTAGCTACAAACTCCTTAACTTCTCTTGTATCACTCACAGAATCTATCAATCTACCGAACACATAAACAGTTGATGCGACCGAGATCTTTTTCTTGTTGATGAACTCCGGTGCTGCGAAAACATACCTACCCTCTGGTGAACAATCCGGGTTAATCCAGCATGGTGGAAGCATAAAAAAACTTTCAGCTTCGAGAAAGTCCTCAACCGAGATTACTGGTATTGCGATTCCTCTATGCACAAGTTCGCGAAGCAAATTCAGCAAAAACAGTACGAAATTATCTCTCTCGGCTTTGTCTTCGAGATTCACCGGCTTGCCTTCAAGATAAGGAAAATAGATTCTCGGGATATCCCTCAGATCGTAAGCCTCTGGCACCAGAATCCCGGGATGCTTGATGCGTGAAAATGAGGCCAATAGATTGGTCAGCTCTTGCTTTTTATCACCGATAGCCTCGGGTTTCACTATTCGCAATCTCATATACGTGTCTTCGTTGACAACCAGGTGTTCATCTCCGGTATATGTTTCTCTAAGGAATTTAACCAGTCTCACTTGGTTCCCCCCTGCAAAAAGTCCCTTGTGAGATTCACAACCTCGGTCAAGACACTTTCTATTTGGGCGTTCTTAAAAGAGCATCCAGCTGCTCTTGCATGACCTCCACCACCCAGAGTTGATGCTATCTTACTCACATCCAACCAATTCTTGGATCTGAAGCTGACGTGTATCTCACCCTTAGGGAACTCGGTTACCAAGATTGCAACTTCTATGTCCTTTAATGCTCTCATTTCACCGATAAATCCTGTGCTGTCATCATCAACACAATTATGCTTAAGGTAATCTTCGTAGCTTATCCAAGAATAAGCCATTCTATCTTCAACAGTCATATGGTTGACCATCAAACAGTATAGTCTCATCTGTTCAGGTCGTCTATTCTCAAGTATTGCAGAAGCAACAAAGTAAGGTTTGGCACCTAATTGAACAAGCTCAGCCGCATCTCTGAAAACTCTCTCACTCGTGTTGGAGAATCTGAAAAACCCAGAATCAGTTGCTATGCCAACGAGATTTGTTGTTGCAAGTTCAGCATCGTATAGAACACCAAGTGCTTTGTTAAGATCATATACCATCTGGGCAGTCGCAGCAGCCGATACATCAATCCAGTTTATATCACCAAACAAGGTATTAGTAGCGTGATGGTCTATGACGATCGTTCTATATTTTGAAAGCATGGTCTGGAAGCGACCGACTCTGTCAGGAGAAGAGCTGTCAACCACAATAATTATTTGAGGTACAAAATCGCAGAGATCTTCATAAGCCTTCAGTTCATTTACACCCGCGAAGACTTTGTAGTATTCTGGTATGGAATAATCTATCGATCCAAAACAATTCTTGCCAAGTTGCTTCAATCCCAAGGTCAATGATGTGACACTGCTTATGTCATCTCCATCTGGCATCACGTGACCTATTACGAGTATATCCTGCGTTTGATTTATCTGTGATACTATCGACGCAATCTTGTTCATCTTCAGTCACCCTGGACCCACTTAGACAGGTATTCCTTCACCTGTCTTTCGTCGTGTAAGCGCTTCGTTGAAAAATCAGAAGTGACATACATGTCTGAACCCAAATAAAGAGTTGGAGCGATATTCAAGAAAGGCGAGAATGCATTTGGGTCATAATGTACTCCGACTATCTTGCCCACGAAGAAGGTGTGATCTCCTGTTTTGCGAAAATCGATGAGTTTGCATTCATAAGCTGCGTAAGCACTCTTGAGCACAGGTGCTTTCACGTTCTTACCGTCGAACAAATCTATTTCAAACACGTTGATCTTGTCGATATCTCTGCCGGACGTCTTACCAACAAAGGCTGCCAAACGACTCTGGTCAAACCTGAGAAAATTAACTGTGAACTCCTTAGAAACCAGTACTAAGTCGTGAGTGAATCTTTTTGGAGAAACCGATATCCCATACAATGGAGGATCATGTGAAAGCTGTGTATGCCATGCTGCAGCCATGAGATTAGTTCTTTCTTCGTATCTACAGCAAATGATCGCAACATTTGCCGGGTAGTGAAGGTTGTACTTTTCCAAGTTTTCCACAAAGATCATCTCACTCACCCCCAGTCACCCGTGAAAGGGTATTTATATCGATTACTTCAGACAAAACAGCACAAGAGAAATCCATGCCCAATTTTGACATTCTCAGTCTGCCTCTATCCAAAATCAAATGAGCTGGAAACATCCCAGCCAATCTCTGCACATCTATCGTCGGAGCAAGTTCTTTCAATTTCTCGATTTCCACACCCTCTGAGAGTCTTAACGACATGAACAGCGTCTCCCTGAGTTCATCCAAAGGTTCGTTTTCATGTGAATATTCGAACGGAAAGTGGTTGTTCTTGATTTTCTCAACATATCTGTGAAGATCCGAGACATTCACGTATCTTCTTGATCCGATATGACCGCCTGCCGAGACCCCCACCCCTATGTAGTTGTCATTGTGCCAGTACTTCAAATTGTGCCTACATCTATAACCTGGTACACAGAAATTGGATATCTCATACCTATCATATCCACGCCTTTCAAGTTCCTTTATGAAGATCTCATGGTGAATGGCTGTAATATCTGTATCTACATGTAATCTGTTCATGCTTTCGGAATGCGTTTCAAGGATGTAAACTGAAACATGTTTTGGTTTATAATCTTCAATGATTTCAAGATCCCTCTCGATCGTAAGATCTGTTTCCTGTGGTAATCCAACGATAAAGTCTACATTTATGTTGTCAAAGTAAGCAGACACAGTTTCATAAGTCCTTTCAAAATCAGCAACAGTATGTCTTCGCCTAACCGCTTTCAAAACAACATCATCGGCAGCTTGAAGCCCTATACTCAATCTGTTTACTCCAAGTTTCTTGAGATCTTCGGCACAAGAAGAATTTGGGTTTATTTCAACTGTGATCTCTGGATCTTTCAGATCGAAATCTCTGTGTAAAGCGCACATGACTCCACGGATATATTCAAGCGGAAGATCGCTGGGTGTACCACCACCGATATACACAGAATCAACCTTTTGTCTGCCAAGAGTTTCAGACCACATTTCTATCTCTTTGTACAAACTGTTGAAGTAAGCTTCAAGATAAGAGAAATCTGTGTAAGAGACGAAATCACAGTATGAACATCTGCTTTTGCAGAACGGCACATGCACGTAAATCCCGAGATTCTCAGAACGAGACACTGAAGAGCACCTGCCTACCCGTGAACAGTAGATCTCCTCTAAGGTTTGGACCGGCTATCTCTGCCCTGACACCAAAAGAAACGGAGTCGCTTTTGATTATGACGAAGGGATCTATGAAAGTTGAAACATCCTGTATTGCCCATCGACTTCTGAAGGAGAAGAAACCAGAGAAGCCATTCATCCAGCCGGCACCCATGAAAAATCCCTCTTCGCCTGTCTGTCCAATCATATATGGGAAAAAGCCCGCAAAAAGTCCCTCATTCAATCTGTATGCCCCGATCTCTCTATTTTGAAATCTCATGTAGATTCTCGAAAAACCGGCAGATAAATCACCAATTCTTTCATAGGTACTGAAATTCAAAACGTTGTTGGCGAAGAAGAATTTCTGGTTTATCTTCCAGTTCACATAACTTCTTGCCGGACTGACCACAAAATCAAAGCTGTATTGCCCAGGGGTTAGACCATAGATATTGGCTTCAACCCTCATTAAAGCTGTCCAAGATTGCCCGACCGCGCCACCGACAATTAGGGATGTATCTGAACTTTTGAATCTCAAGAAACCAATCTTGGTGAAATTGGTTCTGTTGTCTTTGTAGACGAAACCTATCTGTGAATCGTTTTCACTGAGACTGATGAGTAAATTACCAATATCTACAAAGTGCTGAATTTCGTTCGATAGATTGAGCTGGATCGCTGCACAAATCGATGCCACAAATAAGATCAAGATAAGCGATACGCGTTTCAATCTCATCCCTCCAGCAAGCGCTTAACGATTTCGTTAACCAGTTGTGGATTTGCAGATCCTCTTGTTTCCTTCATCACCTGTCCTACAAAATAACCGACGATGTTTGTCTTTCCAGACTTGTATTGTTCTACAGCCTTTGGATTCTGTTCCATTGCCCTTTTGATTATCTGTTCTATGAGTTTTTCATCGCTAATCTGCTTCATACCCCTTTCGGATAGAACTTCGCTTGGCATCCTACCCGTTCTAAAAACTTCCGGGAAGATGTCTTTTGCCATTTTAATCGAGATTTCACCTTTTTCCATTAAAGAAAACAGTTCAAAGATATGTGCAGGTGTTATATTTATCTGTTCAGTCTCGAGCTGTTTCATTTCCCTGAGCATCTCGGTCATTATCCAGTTACTGACTTCCTTTGGTTTGTTCGTTTGTTTCACACAGGCTTCGTAAAAATCGGCTATCTCTTTGTTCATGGCGAGCACCGATGCGTCATACCTTGGTATTTTATAACGTTGGATGAACCGTTCTATTTTTTGATCAGGCAACTCGACCAACGATGATCTGATTTGTTCTATCCTATCCTTTGAAAGAATTACAGGCGGAATATCTGGTTCTGGGAAATATCTGTAGTCGCTTTCCTCTTCCTTACCTCGCATGGAGACCGTTGTTTTGGTGGACAGATCCCAGCCTCTGGTCTCTTTTTCAACATTTTGGCCATTTCTCAGGGAATCAATTATCCTCTGCTGTTCATACTCAAGGGCCTTTTCTATGAACCTGAAGGAGTTCATATTTTTGACCTCTACTCTATTGCTTTGAATGTTGTTGGTTTCATCCACCACAGAGATGTTTGCATCACATCTCAGTGCACCCTTTTCCATGTCACCGGTGCTTACTTCCAAGTATCGCAGTATCGTCCGCAACTTCTCTACGAACGATCTTGCTTCTCTGGGTGAGGAAAGATCTGGTTCGGTAACTATCTCCACCAACGGGATACCACAACGATTCATATCCACAAAAGAATACTGTGCCTGGGTTATTGAGTCTCCCTCGTGTACCAATTTACCTGCGTCTTCTTCTATATGTAATCTTCTGATCCTGATTCTTTTTGTTTGATCATCTACGTCTATATCCAGATAACCTGATGTAGCGATGGGATAGAAGTACTGCGTGATCTGATAGCCCTTCGGCAAGTCAGGATAGAAGTAGTTCTTTCTGTCAAATCTTGAATACTCGTGAATATCACAGTTCAAAGCAAGTGCAATCTTCACTGCGTAGTCTATCATTGACGAATTAACAATCGGTAATGCGCCAGGTTGACCTGTGCAAACTGGGCATATGGCTGTATTTGGTGGTAACTCGAATACATCTGCCTGGCACGGGCAAAAGGCCTTTGTTTTGGTCATCAACTGCACATGTATCTCGAGACCTATGACAGTTCTGTAACTCATATTCTCACCACCGGTAATGGGATTCTGCCGTTGTCGTTGTATGGAGATCTTTTCTCAAAGTTCCGTGCAATTCTCAAGACTTTCCCATCGTCAAACCTCTTCCCCATTATCTGTAATCCCACAGGCATGCCACGTGCAAACCCAAATGGTATGCTTATCGCAGGGATTCCAACAAGGTTCGCAGGAACTGTGAAGATATCCATCAGGTAATATGTCAAAGGATCTGAAACAGATCCGATCTTAAAGGCTGGCACGGGTGAAGTTGGTGTTAGGATGGCATCAAAGCGATCAAGAATCTGGTTCACATCGCTGGACAGTATTCTCCTGACCTTGAGGGCCTTGTTGAAATATGCTTCATAGTAGGCTGCACTGAGCGTGAATGTTCCAAGAACGATTCTCCGCCTTACTTCTTCTCCAAATCCGACATTTCGAGTTTTCATGTAGGTACCTTTGAGTCCCGTCTCTTCTATTCTCAAGCCGTACTTGACGCCATCGTATCGCGCGAGGTTCGAACTTGCTTCAGCAGGTGCGATCACATAATAGGTTGCAACGGCGTATTTCATGCTTGGAATGCGCACGCGCTTGACTGATGCTCCAAGTTTCTCGGCGGTTTTTAATGCTTCTTCAAATCTTTCAGCCACTTCATTGTCGAGTTGTTCGTATTCATAGACCTCTTCGGGAACTGCAAATTTCATCTTCTCGACGCCTTCCTCGATCTGGCTAAGAAAATCCACTTTCCTTGAGACCGTAGTCGAATCAAATGGATCCTTGCCAGCGATTATTTCCATTATCAAAGCGGCATCTTTGACGGACTTTGTTATAGGTCCAACCTGATCAAGTGAAGATGCAAAGGCTATCAGCCCGTACCTCGAAACCAATCCATAAGTCGGTTTGAATCCAACTACGCCGCAGAAAGATGCTGGTTGCCTCACAGATCCCCCCGTGTCGCTTCCCAAGGAAGCAATAACTTGACCACTTGCAACTGCTGCCGCGGATCCACCACTACTACCACCCGGCACACAGTCGATGTTCCATGGATTTCGAGTTGTGAAAAAGGCAGATCTTTCGGTGCTGGAACCCATTGCGAATTCATCCATATTCGTTTTACCAACAATTGCAAAACCATAATCTTTTAACCTCTTGACACAGGTTGCGTCATAGGGTGCTATGTAGTTCTCAAGTATTTTAGAAGCACACGTTGTCTTCAAGCCCTTCGTTGTGATGTTGTCCTTGATTGCTATTGGAATCCCCTTGTATGGGCCATCGTTAATCTGCACTTTCTCCGCGACGCTGATGAAGCTCTTGATAAGAGGATCGGTTGACCGTATCCTTTCAAGTGATTGCTCAATCAATTCTTCTCTATTAGAGTTCAAACAATCCTCCACTGTCATCTTTTCAAACAACTCTAACTCCTCCCTCACCAGTAATAGGCCTTCCTTCTTCTGAAAAATCCCCAAACCATCCCAATGACAAATCCTCCGGCATGAGCCCAGTAGGCCACCCCAGAATTCACCGCGCTGTCAGCTATTCCACTTATTATCTGAAAAACGAACCACACCAGCAGATACACACCGGCAGGTATTGCGATCAAAAATGGAAGGAAAAACGTTGGTACAAATGAAATGACCCGGGAGTAGGGAAACAAAACATAATATGCTCCCATGACGGCAGAAATAGCACCAGATGCACCAACCATGGGTACCTGAGATCCAAGATTGAAAAGAAAGTGTACCGTCGCAGCGAGCAAGCCACTTGAAATGTAAAAGATCGCGAATCTGAAATGTCCCATATTATCTTCAACATTATCACCAAAGATTCCAAGAAACCACATGTTTCCAATCAGATGCGACCACCCTCCATGCAAAAACATGTGGGTCACGAAAGAAAGCCATTTTGGCGAATAGAGATCCAGTCCAGTTCTCAAATGCCAGATCTGACTCCAGCGCTGAGAAGTAAACCGAGCTGGCACGAGGCCAAAGTTGTAAAGAAACTGAATTAGCTCAGGTCTCGAAAGAGTTTGCTGATAAATGAAAAAAATGACATTGACCAAGATCAAAACATACACAACATAGGGTTTTCTTCTGCTCGGTATTGTGTCATATAAAGGGAACAAAGAATCACTCCTCACAGCAAAATCTCTTATTCTTTATATTCTAACACAAAACCTCATCAATGATTCCGGACGCCAGTACCATATCATCTTTGTAGAAGACAGCTACTTGCCCAGGTGTTATGGCAAAGATTGGTTTCTCGCTTTCCACGATTGCAAAATCATTTGTGATTGTTACTGTGCAAGGACTCTCGGGCGAATTTTTTCTCACCTTCACCGTCGAGATAAACCGATCACTCAAATCAGATAGAATGTTGAGTTTCTTAACCGAGAATTTCTTTGCGTAGACATCTTCCTCAGTTCCGACCATCAGTGCGTTTTTCTCAGCGCATATTTCAATTACATAGTTCTTCTGCCCAGTGGAAATGCCTATCTTTCTTTGACCAATTGTGTATTTCACAAGCCCTGTGTGTTCGCCTATCTTCTTTCCATTCTTGTCGACGATGGGTCCTGGCTTTATCGCGATACCATGCTCTTGAAAAAACCTTATCTGGTCTGAATCTGGGATAAAACACAGATCCTGAGATTCATTCTTGTTGTGAACGTGTATCTTCGCTTTCTTTGCGATTTCTCGTATTTGATCCTTCGTTCTATCCCCGTTTGGGAAAACGATTTTTCTGAGCCTTTCTCTGTCTATTGATGCCAAAAAATAGGATTGGTCTTTTTGCTTGCTAATCGCTTTATACAGCTTTCCATCAAGCACTCTTGCGTAATGACCACTCGCTACAAGATCAACACCATCTTGAAGCATCAAGTCCATTACGTAGCCAAACTTTATCATCCGATTACAGAAATAGCAGGGATTTGGTGTTCTTCCGAGCGTGTATTCCTTCAGATAATAATCAATGATCGACTTTTTGAAAACATCTTGCAGATTCACTATTTTCAGAACAACTCCCAACTGTTTTGCTATCATCTGAGCATCAAACGTATCAGATGGTGAGCAACACACTTTATGTTTCACCTGTCTTTCGACGTAGAACTCATCATACATCGTTTTCATGTGATATGCGATTACTTCATGTCCTTCCATCATGAGTGTATAAAGCGCAACCGCACTATCCACTCCTCCACTCAGTAGAACACCTATTCTCAGATTCTTCACCATCCTTTCTTGCTTTCATATTAAATCAATTGTCAAAGTGTGGTAGAATCAATCTGCGTTCTTTAGCAAGGAGAAGATGCATGAGAAAAATTGTCTTTGTTTTCCTACTCGTTGTTTCGTTGACCTTTTCAACAAAGCTCATAGTTGTCACCGATATAGATTATCCTCCATTCACCTACATAGATCAAGATGGGAAGCTCGTCGGGATTAGCACAAAACTGTGGGAGCTTTTCACTCAAAGAACCGGTGTCCAGGTGGAGCTGATCCCTATGAACTGGGGTGATGCTTTGCAAATGGCGCGAGAGAAAAAGGTAGATGTCATAGATCTTATTTTCGTGACCGACGAGCGAAGACAATTTTTGGATTACTCGATAGAAATCTACAAACTCACAAGCAGCATATACTATCACGATCATTTGCCAGCTATAAGAAATCTCAAGGCTCTTACTCCTTATGTGGTCGGTGTCAAGAAAGGCGATGCACTCTATGATATTGCCAAAGCTGTAAATCCTTCTATACAGTTCAGATTCTATGACACATACAGCGAGCTCTTCTTGGCTTTAAAGAACCATGAGATAGAAGTTCTTTTAATGGATGATGTACCTGCAGAATATTACCTGCACAGATTTGATATGGTCTACCAAGTGAAAAAATCCGAGCCTTTCACCGAAAATAGCTTGCACTGGGCTGTTCCAAAAGGAAAAGAACAGGTTCTGAAGATATTGAACGATGGACTGCAAAAGATTTCACCAAAAGAAATAGACGAAATAGTTCATTCAATGATACCTCGTGCCGGTGTTGATCCATCGGTAGTTGGAAGAATCCTGATCGTGTTGATGATCTTGCTTGGAATTGTGTTTTTGTTCATTGGACTGAACATCTATCTCAGAAGAATGGTGCAGAAAGCTACAAGAAAACTGGATCAGAAGAACGAAGAACTCAGAGCTTATAATGAAGAACTTGAAGCGCAGTCAGAGGAAATAAAGGCAATGAATGAGGAACTTGAAAGGGTGTTGAACGAGCTTGAAAAGACAAACGATAGATTTATCAACACACTCAACTTGATAGATGAAACCTTCAATCTACAAGAAAATGGTGAGAATTTCTTAAGGAAAGCCTTTTTACTGACGTGCGACCTGTTTCCTAATATGGATATCGGTAACATCGCATTATTTGAAAACCAAGTATGGCGAGTAGTAGAGTCTCGTGGTTTTGACAAAGAGTTGATCAACGCTTTGAAGATATCTTCTAACGAATTGTATGTGCCGGACAATGCAGTGATAGTAAGAGATATAAGATCCCTTGATGCGAAAAAAATGCGTAAAGATGTCTTTGAGAAAATCGAAAGGATTATGCCAAAACCTTACTGTACTATGATCCTACCGATGAAAATCGGTGATAAAATCATTGGCCAGATCGTGCTGGAAACAAAAGATGGTTCCAATAAGATCTTCACTGAACATGATCTGAAGATGGCTGAAAGTCTTGCAGAGATAGTAACTTCATTTTTCGTGATAAGGGAATATGTGACTGTGAAGGAGAAATTCAACAAAGAAGTGGTCTCAATGCTTGTCAGAACTCTTGAGTATTACGATAAATATACACAAGGACATTCTCAGCGAGTGGCAGAACTATGTAAAAAAATGGCTCAAAGATTGAATCTCTCGGAATCGGAATTGGAATTAGCTGCATTGTTACATGATGTTGGAAAGATCTATGTACCTCAGAATATTCTGAACAAGGAAGGTTATCTCAATGATGTGGAATTCGAATTCATCAAAAAGCATCCTGTCAAGGGGTATGAATTGGTCGGTTCAGTGGATGGAATGGGAAGGATCGCTAAGATCATACTTTATCACCATGAACGTTATGATGGAATGGGTTACCCAGCAGGACTGAGGGATGGAGAAATACCAATAGAATCCCAAGTGATATTCATAGCAGACAGCTTTGATGCCATGACTACCGCTCGACCATATCGAAAGATCCCCATGAGTGTTGAGAAAGCTGTAGAAGAAATCAAACGGTGCTCCGGAACGCAGTTCAATCCACAATTGGTGGAAATCTTCGTTGATGTAATTCGCGAACCATGAGTTGAACCTGCAGCAATTTGCATTTGAACTTGAGTACAAAACAGAAAAAACTAACTTTGAGACTATTTGTTCAAAAACAAGCCAGACTGAGTGTTTATAAATCACCTTTGGGACATCCCTCACATTTATCCAGTATCTCCGCACTTTCTTAAGTTACCAAACTGGAACATACAGTAAATAGGTAGGTAATATCTCGGCGTTATCCTCATCGTGGAGATTGATACTTTTTTCACAATTAGGAGGTGAAACTATGGCAAAGTATCAGGTTACAAAGTCAATTGATGTGCGCGGAGAAGTCTGCCCGGTACCCGATGTTGAAACAAAAAGGGCTCTGAAAGGAATGAAGAGTGGAGAAATCTTAGAAGTATGGATCGATTACCCTATGTCAAAAGAGCGAATACCAGAATCTGTGAAGCAGATGGGACACGAGGTTCTTGAAATCGAGGAAGTAGGAAAGAGCGAGTGGAAGATCTACATAAAGGTAAAATGAGCGGAGGCTGATACGATGGCATGGACTGGACTTGTGATCGGTTTTGTCTTCGGCATCATTCTTCAGAAAGGTCGAGTCTGTTTCAACTCAGCTTTTAGAGATGTATTGATCTTCAAAGATAACTATCTTATGAAACTTGCAGCTTTGGCACTCGCACTTCAGTCCATAACACTACTACTTTTTGCACAGTTTGGAGCGATACATCTGGCACCCAAGCCACTGAATTGGATCGCCAACATCATAGGTGGCTATATCTTTGGACTTGGCATGGTTCTTGCCGGTGGATGTGCTTCTGGTGTCACGTATAGATCTGGTGAGGGTATGACAACAGCATGGTTTGCTGCAATCTTCTATGGACTGACTGCCTATGCTACCAGCAGCGGTATTTTCTCAGGCTGGTCTAAATGGGTAAGCAAGTTCAATATCACTATTCAGAGCACCAATCCAGTTTATGCGTCTAAGATCGGTCCAACTGTATCAACAGTTCTCAATGTAAGCCCATGGGTTGCTACTTTGGTTTTTGCTGCTCTTCTCATGTGGTATGCCTTTGGAACTAAGACAACCCAGAGACCAACGAAGTTCAATTGGGTAATTGCCGCGATTTTGATAGCGATACTTGCTCCAATTGCTTGGTGGACAAGTGCAAAGAGCGGCAGAAATTATGGTCTTGGCATCACAGGCGGTTGGGTGAACCTGTTCTCAGTATACACTGCCAACAAACCCATCAACTGGGAAGGCGCCGAGATTATTGGAATCATCCTTGGTGCACTGGTTTCATCTCTGGCATCCAAAGAATTCAAGTTCAGAATGCCAAAGGATCCGAAGACCTATTTACAAGTGATGGTGGGAGGCGCGCTGATGGGCTTTGGAGCGGCAACCGCTGGTGGCTGTAACATCGGTCACTTTCTCACTGGTGTACCCCAACTTGCAATTTCTTCACTAATTGCATCCGTCTTTTTCATACTCGGGAACTGGACGATGGCTTGGTTACTCTTTGGCAAGGAGAGATGATGATGAAAATAACTATACAGGTCATGGTACCGCCTTACACATATGAAGATCTCGACACAGCGATCAAGATTGCCGAAGCAGCTATTGAGAAGGGACATGAAGTTAGTCTGTTCTTGTTTGCAGATTCGGTCTTGTGCATAAACAAAAATGTGAAACCTATCAGAATTGACAGGAATATACCCCAAAAACTCAAAGAAATGATTGCAGCAGGCAAGCTAAGAGTTGATATCTGTGGAATATGCATGGATTATAGGGGTGTGACAGGCGAAATGATCGTTGAAGGAGCCAAGCCCAGTGGTCTTCCAGAACTTGCGCAACTGATTTACTCCAGCGATAGGTTCATCAGTCTTATGGCTTGAGGTGAGATCATGAAGAAACTCTTGTTTGTGGCATATCAATCCCCTGTTGGAAGTATTTGGGTCAACGAAGCTTTCAGGACTGCCTTCGGGATGTACGGTGAAGACCTCGAACCTGCCGTGCTATTACTTGACGAAGCCTGTGTTGCTCTGTCAAAGAAAACAAAACCAGAGTCGCTTGGGCTTCTGCCACTCTCTATATGTCACAGATATATCAAAAACTATGGAACCCCGGTGTTCGCTGTCAAAGAAGATCTCGAACAATTCAAAGTCAAAGAGCTCGACGAGAATTTCTCGGCAAAAGTTCTGACAAAGCAGGATCTAAAAGATTTTATTCACCAATTCGATTATGTAATATTCATGTGAGGTGAAGTCAATGGCTCTTATTCTGATTAAGTTTGGTACTAATAATCCAGCTGAAAGGTTCAAACTTGCAAATGCGTCCTCTGACGATGACGTTGTTTTGATTCAAAATGGTATTTACTGGGCTCTGAACGATGCCAAACAGTACACAGCAGCTCGGGTTTACGCCATAAAAGAAGATTTCTTAGCACGTGGATACGACGAGCCAGATTCCAAAGTTCCTCTGATCAATTATGCACAGTTCGTTGAATTGATTGAAAAACATCCAAAAACAATTTCCTGAAAAGTTGAGTTATAATTTCAGTTGAAATAGCCGCGGTATGCCCGCGGCATTGCTTTTGAGGTGAAGAATGCCTGGCAAGATTGATTTGGTCGAGCTGTTCAAAATTCTTTCCAATCAAAGGCGTCTGGAGATACTGATGTTGCTTATGGATAGCTGTTTGACAGCAACTGAAATTGCCGATAAATTGAAGATCGATATTTCAACAGCCTATCGTTATCTACTTCAGATGCAAAATTTCGGTTTGTTGAAAACCATTAAATCAAAAGACGGAGATCGTTTCGATCTTTCCACTCCACACATCTTACGCATGCTTGAAGAAGCTACGAGCGTGTTGAAGAGTTCAAAAGGACAGGTGGCTGTTGGTGGGAGATTCACTCTGTACTATCATTCTGCAAACGATTTGCCACAACCCCAGAAAGTACTGGACCTGCGAGGTGAAGTCTGTCCTGTGCCTGATCTTATAACCAAAAGAGAGCTTGAGACAATGCAACCTGGGGAGACTATACTTGTCATTGTTGATTATCCAATTTCCAAAGAAAGAATCCCAAGCTACTGCAGACGTCTTGGGTATGATCTTTGGCTTGTAGACGCTGGAGCAGAGGCAAAAATCTACATAAGAAAGCCCTATCAAGGCTAACCCTACTTCGTTTTTCAACACAATGACTCGTAGTTCCTCCTGATAAAACTAATCTTTTCTTCACAGTTATGCAAATGTTTTGTACGCTATTCTTTCTGATTTCTATCAGTCACAAGTGGTATAAAGTAAGAAAAAGGTCTCTCAGGAGGCGGTAAGAAGATGAGCAGAAGTGTGATCATCGATGGATCGGTTATATACACAAACTACAGTCAAATAATAGCCCAAAAAAAGTTTGAGCAGCTTTTGAGAGAATTCGTAGATATCCTCAAAGATAGAGGCAGCCCACTGTTGAACGCACTCAATGCCTTCAAGGTCAACAGCGATTATGATTTGCATAGATTTGCAGAATACATTCATCTGTTGACAATGAGGAATATTAAGGAAATTACGAACATAATCTATTATGTAAATCCTAAGGAACTCGAGCGTTTCATAGAAGCTTTCTATACCTTTTGGCGCTCGAAACACAGGTTCATGGTGCGTCACGAAAAATACGTTGAAGACTACAACAGGAGAGCAAGTATTGAATACACCATGACCATGGCAGGGGATCAGTTCAAAGCTGTTGTGAAGAATTTGTACAGAGAGGTCATGATGAATGTTTCGAACTCATTCCCAACGGTGATGAGACAGCTCCCAAGCGGGGCACAGGTGATGTTTTTGGTTGAAGAGCCAAATGGGGAAAGATACCAAGAACATCAATGGATGCTGAAGATACCGACCGTCTGGGGAGCGATCTTCGATCCTCCTGCGATATTCTACACAAAGTCCAATAAGAGAAAAGGAGTCTTGCCAATAATCGAAGACGCAATACTCGACAAGATATCACTCGATTCAAATGAGTGGTACAGGTTCACGATCTTTGTTGGAGATTTGCTCTTCTACAACTTTGTCCATTCTGAATACCTCGCTCATGGTGCAGGACTTGCGAACTTGTTTGAGCTTGCCACTCCAAAGGACCTAAAGCACAGAGAGCCAGACGGTATTCTCATATTTGGTTTGCCGACAAACAGGATTCCAAATTACAACGAAAAATGGCGAAACGGTGTCATATTCAAGGACAAAAATCGATATGTTGGTGTCATACCGGCACTCGATGAGAACGACTATTTTGGATATATGAAAAAAACCACCTTGACGATTCACAATTTGATAAAGATTGATCACGGCAAACTTCCAATCCATGGTTCAATGGCAAGGATTACTCTAAAGAGTGGTAGGAGTGTTGTTGCGATGTTTGTGGGTGACAGCGGCGCAGGAAAGAGTGAGACACTCGATGCGCTCAACAGACTTGAGGAAGTAGCCCAGGTGGATACCATTATCGACGATATGGGGAGCCTGTCCATAGCAGATGGTCATGTAGTTGCTTTTGGTACAGAAACAGGTGCTTTCGTCAGGCTCGACGATCTGCCACCTGGATTTGCTTACTCAACAATGGACAGGAGTATATTCATGAACCCAGATCAGATCAACGCACGTGTGATAGTGCCATTCAACAATTACAATGAAGTCATCACTCCAACTCACATAGATTTCTTCCTATACGCGAACAATTACACCGAAGTGAGCAATGACCAAGAGCGCATAGTATTTTTCGAAGACGTCGAAGACGCCCTGAAGGTATTCTCAGAAGGAAAAAGAATGAGTAAAGGTACGACCTCTGAGACGGGTTTGACTACCTCCTATTTTGCCAATCCATTTGGAGCGGTTCAAAGGCAAAAGGAACACCACAAAATAGCGGAAAGCTTCATGAAGAAGATGTTCGAAACAGGGGTAAGAGTCGGGGAAATAAGAACAATGCTCGGTGTCGAGGGCTATGAAAAAGAAGGTACGATGTTAGCAGCTAAGGCGCTTCTGAAGGTTATCGAAGAGATGTGAATATTCTCGATTGGCTCAACACTCACTTTGGCTCAGCACTGTGCTGAGCCATTTTCATAATCATCTTGTGGAAAATCCAACCAGCAGTATGAAACAAAGTACCACAAGGCCTGCACAAAGCAGAGCAACAGTTTTCCACACAATGGTGATTGATTTCTTCCAGAAACTGTAAGCAGGCCTTGGTGTCATGATGTATCCAAGTGCCATACCTGTCACAAACCCACCTATGTGGGCAGCGTTGTTTATTCCGCTTCCAGGAATGAAACCGTAGACTATGTTGAAGATTATCATTGGTAGAAGCGTATAACCGGTGAACTGTCTCATGAAAAATGGTGTATCACGGCGGAATCCCAGAGCAAAGAGTACTCCAACAAGACCAAAGATGGATCCACTTGCACCAACTGATATGGCTCGGTAGTAAAGAAATTGTGTTGCCAGGTTTCCAACCACACCGGTCAGTAGATATATAAAGACGAATTTCTCGACACCATATATTGATTCTACTATGTTCCCAAAATAGAAGAGTGCATAGGAATTGAAAAGCAAATGCAAAAGGCCACCATGTACGAAAATCGCCGTGATCACTCTATACCATTCACCATTACTTACCAAAGGTCCATACTGTGCACCGAATCTTATGTACAGATATGCCTGGTTTCGCAAACTCGAAAAACTTTGAACAAAAAACATGAGAACAACGACTATAACGTTTATCGCCAAGATGAGGTACGTTACCTTCCAATGCTTCAACGAATGCACCTCCGTCTTGATTATAACCTATAAGCCAGATTCAAGGAAAAACATCAATTCAGCAATTGAAAACCATTGTTCTAAGGATTGACATAAAAGCTTTTGTTCAAGAAGATGTGATTTATTGTATGAGTTTTCGGATCATTAGCGTAAAGATTCATGAAGAACTTGCCAACTGAACGGATAGGCCATTAATTAGTACTTTAGCAGTTCATGAGTGATGGCTCAGCTGAAGAAAAGTGTTACGTGCTTGATTAATCTCTCTAAACGCAATTTCCTCTAACTCAATGCTTTTTTGACAACTTGAAACATGGATGATGTAATCGAAACTGTTGAGAAAAAAATCACACGTTTTTGGAAAGAAAGATCCTCAAAGTCGAGGCTGTTTTAACACAAGGTACAGAGATCACACTCTTTTGTAAAGGAGGCGGTAGAAGTATGAGAAAGTTGCTTGTAGTCTTCGCGGTTCTTTTGGCATTCACAGTCTTCGCAGAAGAAGTCATAAAGATCGGTGCTATTTTTCCATTGACCGGCCCTGCAGCAGCGACAGGGGTTAAGATCAAATACGCGGTCGAAGTGGCACAAGAGATCATCAACGGTGAACATCCAGAAATTGAACTGTTGCTTGGAAAGAGCGCAGGCCTGCCAAATCTCAATGGTGCTAAGATCCAGTTTGTTTTCGCCGATCACCAGGCGAATCCGGAATTGGCCATGGCGGAAGCCGAAAGATTGATCAGGAACGAGGGAGTTGTTGCTTTGATAGGTTGTTATCACTCGTCGGCTACGAAACCAGCGAGCCAGGTAGCAGAAAAGTATGGAATACCGTTTATCGCAGGTTCTTCGAGTTCTGCCGCACTTACTGAAAGAGGGTTGCAGTGGTTCTTCAGGATAGCACCGCACGACGGGATGGAAACTGTGTTCTTCTTTGAGTACCTGAAGTATCTGAATCAGAAATACAATGCGAATGTAAAAAAGGTGGCTGTTGTCTACATAGACAATGAATATGGAGTTCATGCCGCTCAGATGGTGAAAGAGAAGATAAAAGACTACCAGGCCGATGGTTTCAGCATCGTCGCCGATGTGAAATATCCAGCCGGCGCAACCAACGTGGATATCGAGGTTCAAAAGATTAAAGGTGCAAAACCCGACGCCATATTCCACGCATCTTACATTGGTGACATGACCATGTTTGTCAAGAAATACAAAGAGTTCAACGTTGTACCAAAGGTTGTGCTTTCTTACTGTGGTGGTTACCAAGACCCCCAGTTCGTGATCAACCTTGGAAAGGATGCCGATTACTTCGCTGGTCCAAATGCAACCACGTCAGCATTGTTCAAGAAAATGGCAATACTCGCCAAAATCAACGAGATGTACAAGGCGAAATCAGGCGTAGATATCGACGGACCAACACTTGAAGACTTTGCTTCGGCCATCGTCATTGCTGAAGCGATAAACCTCGCTGGTTCAACCGATCCCCAAAAGGTTCTGAACGTTCTCAAGACAGGGACTTTCATGGCTCCTTACTTTGTATCTGGAAGAATAAAATTCGGACCAGACGGTCAGAATATCTACTCTGCATCAGTTATGACTCAGATTCTCGATGGTATCTACGAGGCGGTCTGGCCTGAACAGTATCAAACCAAAGAACCTGTCCCGCAATTCCCTGACTGGAACAAGAGGTGAACTAAGGGGGGCGAAAGCCCCCTTTTACACATTTCACTGAAGAGGGGATGAATGATGTTCTTACAGGTTGTTCTCACCGGTGTACTTGTAGGCTCTGTTTATTCTCTCGTTGCCGTTGGGTTGACTCTTGTGTGGGGTTTGATGGATATCATAAACTTTGCCCATGGTGATATGATGATGATATCCATGTACACGGTCTTCTGGCTATACACTCTTCTAAAATTCGACCCGTTCGTCTCCCTGCCGATATCCGCCGGCATCACAGCTTTGCTTGGTATTGTGATCTATAAACTTGTCATCAAACGAGTTGTCAACGCGCCTGGTTTGATGGCATTACTCGCAACTTTTGGGTTGAGCTTGTTCATAAGGAATTTCGCGCAGTTTCTCTGGACACCGAATTATAGGTTTGTTGGTGAATCGATCCTGTCAGGCAAAAGGATCCTCATAGCAGATATAGTCATTGGATTACCACAACTGATAGCAGCTCTGGGAAGCATTTTGATGACGTTGCTAATAGCCTTGTTCATAAAGAGAACGAAAACTGGTAAGGCTATACAGGCAACCGCTCAGAGCAGGGATATAGCAGAGTTGATGGGTGTGAACACCGAAAAGGTCTACGCAGTAACTTTTGCACTCTCTGGTATATGCGTTGGCGTTGCTGGGACACTTCTTTCAGGAATCTTTCCGGTCTATCCGGAAGCAGGTGCGATGTACGGATTACTTGCGTTTGTAATAGTCGCTCTTGGAGGTTTTGGGAACATCTGGGGTGCTTTCTACGCCGGTATTCTCATTGGCTTGACGGAAGCCCTTGGAGGTTTCTACTTAGGAACACAGTTCAAATACGCTTTGGCTTTTCTGATATACCTTCTGGTCCTTCAGTTCAGGCCTAAGGGCTTATTTGGGTGGTGAACGAGATAATGAAAAATCGCATGCTTTATCTGATCTTCGCAATTATCTTGATACTTCCCTTTGTCTTGCAAGATGTGAATTTCCAACATATCACGATAATGTTTCTAATCTTTGCTGGTCTCGGTGAAGGTTGGAATATAATCACCGGTTTCACAGGTCAGACTTCCTTTGGCCACGCAGCCTTCTTTGGAATAGGCGCGTATACTTCAACGATAATGTTCTACAAATTTGGCATCTCACCATGGATAGGTATGATCTTAGGTGCCCTGTTTGCCGCAGGAATATCTGCTGTTGTCAGTTACCCTTGTTTTCGTTTGAAGGGACATTACTTTGCAATAGCGACACTTGCCGTCGCAGAAATCATAAAACAACTTTTTGTGAGCTGGGATTATGTCGAAGGCGCAACTGGAATATCGATTCCCGTCAAACCCGACAGTTTTTGGATGATGCAATTTCACAAATCAAAGATACCTTACTTCCTAATTGCATACGTGCTCTTTATCGTGGCAACTCTTGTTGCCGTTGCGGTGGAGAAAAACAAAATGGGATACTATCTGAAAGCGATACGTGAGAGTCACGAAGCCGCAGAGGCATTAGGAATAAACACGACACGATACAAACTTTATGCAATGATGATAAGTTCCGCCGTTACTGCCGTATTTGGTACACTATATGCGCAATATATCCTCTACATAGATCCGTTCATGGTTTTTGGGCTGGACATATCTATGAAAATAGTGTTATTAACGGTTCTTGGAGGTCTTGGTAGTGTCTACGGTCCAATCATTGGAGCTGCGATTTTGATACCACTTTCTGAATACACACGCGTCTTTCTTGGTGGGACAGGTAAGGGTATAGATCTTATGATCTACGGCGCTCTGATAGTGATAGTTGCTTGTTTTGAACCCCGTGGCGTGCTTGGGCTCTTTCGAAGAACAAAAAAGAGGGGTGCACAATATGCCAAGACCACTGCTTGAAGTTCAAAACCTGACGATGAAATTCGGAAGTCTTGTTGCGAATGACGATGTTTCTTTTGTGGTGAATGAAGGAGAAATAGTCAGTCTGATAGGTCCTAATGGTGCTGGCAAGACAACACTTTTCAACTGCATTAGCGGATTCTACAAGCCTTTTTCTGGTAAGGTCATTTTCGATGGAAAAGATATCACTGGCAAGAGTACACACCAGATCACATCCATGGGTTTGACAAGAACCTTTCAGATAGTGAAACCATTGAAAGATATGACTGTAAAGGAAAATGTCCTGACAGGCGCCTTTCTTCATGCAAACAGCAAAAGGGAAGCCGAGAATCTAACAGACCAAGTTCTACGTATGACACATCTTTGGGATAAGAAGGATATGCTGGCTGGAAGCTTGACAATAGCCGATAAGAAAAGACTTGAAGTTGCAAGAATGCTTGCAACAAAGCCAAAGATGATTATGCTTGATGAGGCGATGGCAGGGTTGAATAAGACAGAGATCAAGGAAGCCATGGAACTTTGCGTGAATCTGAATAAGAATGGTATGACACTTCTAATAGTGGAACACGTAATGGAAGCCATCATGCCTATCTCAAACAGGGTTGTAGTACTCAATGCTGGTAGAAAGATCGCCGAAGGTAGTCCACAGCAGATAATAAATAACGAGGAAGTCATAAAGGCCTACTTAGGGGAGAGATACTATGCTAAGAGTCGACAAATTAATGGTGGGATATGACAGCGTGCCTGTCATCTTCGATGTATCCTTCACTGTTGAAGAAGGAGAACTGATTTCAATAGTCGGTTCCAACGGTGCAGGAAAGACAACCATTCTGCGAACCATCTCAGGGCTCTTGAAACCCTTCTCTGGGACGATAGAGTTCATGGGCAAAAGGATAGACAAACTCCCAGCCCATCAGATAGTCAAACTCGGCATAGCACACGTACCAGAGGGCAGACATGTCTTTGGAAAGATGTCAGTCAGAGATAATTTGTTAATGGGCGCATACACGATAGATGATCCGAATGAAGTCAAAAGACTGCTCGATGAGATGTACGAACTGTTTCCAAAGCTTGCGGAAAGGGAAGATCAGAAAGCCGAGACAATGTCCGGTGGAGAACAACAAATGTTGGCCATTGCAAGGGCGCTGATGGCAAAGCCGAAGTTGCTTTTAGTCGATGAGATGTCCTTGGGATTAATGCCCTTAATGGTTGACAAGGTTCTTGAAACTCTCAAAGAAGTGAATGAGAAAAAGGGTGTGACTATACTCATGGTGGAACAAAAGGTTCAGGAAGCCCTGGAAATAGCAGACAGAGGATATATACTGCAAACGGGGAGGATTGTTGCCGAGGGAACTGGCAAAGAATTACTTGAAAGTGACCTTGTGAAAAAAGCGTACCTTGGGATGTAGAATACGAATGTAGAATTGTGTAGGGAGGCGAGAATATGAAAGCCGATGTCGGGGTTGTTGGCCTTGCAGTGATGGGCCAAAATCTTGCTTTGAATATTGCCAGGAACGGCTACGCGGTAGCTGTTTACAACAGAACAGCAGAACGAACTAAGAAGTTCATCGAAGAAAGAGTCAAGGCAGAGAAAATTATTCCATCTTATGACATTGAACACTTTGTGGCATCCATCGAAAGACCAAGAAAAATAATACTCATGGTAAAGGCAGGTACACCCGTAGACGAGATGATTGAAGAATTACTTCCACACCTTGAGAAGGGTGATTTGTTGGTTGATGCAGGTAATTCTCACTACGCGGACACGAATCGAAGACTTGAGAAGCTATCCCATCACGGAATTCTTTATCTTGGAATGGGTGTTTCCGGTGGGGAATATGGTGCACTGCATGGCCCATCGATAATGCCCGGTGGAAGTTTGGAAGCTTACAGGATGTTGCAAGATGTCTTGACGAAGATAGCTGCGAAAACAGAAGATGGACCTTGTTGCACTTATGTTGGAAATAGTTCGGCTGGTCATTTTGTCAAGATGGTACACAACGGGATTGAATACGCCATAATGCAGTCGATTGCTGAGATCTATGATATTATGAGAAAGATTCTAAGAATGAGTACCTCAGAAATTGGCCAAGTCTTCGAAGAATGGAACAAAGGTGAACTCTCTTCTTTTCTTGTGGAAATAACCTACAAAATCATGGAGTACATGGACGAAGAAACCGGGAAACCATTGGTCGAATTGATATTGGACACTGCTGAACAAAAAGGCACGGGTAAGTGGACAGCTCAAGCAGCCCTCGATCTTGGTGTTCCAACACCTTCGTTGAACGTTGCTGTCTTCGCAAGAACCATCTCCCATTTCAAAGAACACAGAAGAGAACTGTCGAGAGTTTTTGGAGAGAAATCGAGGGTTACATCAGACAAATCACTCATCAAAGACCTTGAGAAATCACTGCTTCTCACAATGTTTCTTTCATTTTCACAGGGACTGTGGCTTATTCACGAGGCTTCAAAGGCTTACAATTATAACATAGATCTGCCTGAAGTCTTGAGGATCTGGAAGGGTGGATGCATCATAAGAGCCAGGCTTCTAAACTATCTGGGGGCTATACTCAAAGAAAATCCAGAGAATATCAACCTGCTTGCAAGCAACAACGCAATGGACTTTGTTAAGGAAAAACTTTCTTCGGCACTGAAAGTAAGCTCAATAGCAAGGGAATCGGGACTACCGACTCCTGTTTTGAACAGTTCAATCGACTATCTATTCAGCCTTACTGAGGAGAACCTACCCGCGAATTTGATACAGGCACAGAGAGACTTTTTTGGTGCTCACACCTTTGAACGTGTTGACAAAGAAGGTACCTTTCACGTAGAATGGCAGAAATTAGAATAACGAATAAGGTGAGGCGATTGCCTCACCTTTGCCCTTACAGTCTTTTCATCAAAGATGCCGTATTATTGTACAACTCAAGGAAAATCTCGTAGTATTTGTCATATATCTTTTTTGACTCCTGATTTGGCTCAACTGCTTGCCTAAACTTGACCCAATCTTTGATTTTCTCCGGCTTGTCAATAACTCCTGTTCCAAGTCCTACCAGAAATGCATCACCAAACGGAGCTTCCACCAAACTCGCAACTTGACGCATCTTGAAACCAGTGACATCAGCGAATATCTTCACCCAGAGATTTGATTTGGCGACACCACCGACAATCCAACACTCATCATTGAGTCTCAATCCTGCTTTCAAACCTTCTTCCATATTGTGTCTCAAAGCATAGGCTGCGCCTTCCATCAGGGCCCTGTAAACGTGAGCTCGAGTGTGGAAAAGGCTCAAACCAAAAACAGCACCCTTGGCGAATGGATCCCAAATTGGTGATCTTTCACCCATGAAATACGGAAGCACAACTATGCCGTCACTTCCTGGTGCAATTCCCTCGGCTTCCTTATCGAACAACTGATAAGGAGATGTGTTCACTCTATCAGCTACCACAGTCTCAGATTCTCCGAATTGTTCCTTGAACCACCTTGCAAGCGCACCTGTTGTCGCCGAGCCACCGAAGGTGTAGATTCTTTCGGTGTCATATACGACATATGGATAGCTCACCAAATTGAAGGCGAGTTTGCTTCCATCGTGAACTGTACCCCAACACGTCGAAGTTCCCACCATTGCCACATGCTCGCCTTCTTCAAGAGCACCTGCCGAGAGTTGTGCAACGGGCGCATCGATACCTCCAGCTATAACCGGTGTACCTTCCAATAGTCCACAGAGTGCTGCTGCTTTGCTTGTAATCTTACCAACAATGTCTGAGGATTTCACGATTCGTTCTGGCAGATAATCAATCGGTATGCCAAGTACCTTGCACATGTGATCAGACCAGGTGAGTTTTCTGATGTCAAACAAACCACCAATGTTTCCAGCCGAAGAGTAATCGATAGCAAGCTCGTTCGTCATTTGGTAGATCACGTAGTCCTTTGGCGTGACAAACTTGTAGATCTTTTTCCACACCTCAGGAACATTGTTCTTTATCCACATCATCTTTGGAAAGCCAAAATACGAGTCCACATAATTTCCGGTTATGCCAAATATCTCCTCTTTCGGTATATTTCTTTTGACCCATTCTGTTTCTTGCACCGCGCGCCTGTCCATCCAGATCAAACAAGGATAGAGTGGAGTCATCTCTTTGTCAACAGGTATACCCGCACCACCAAACAGACCACTTATGGCAATACCGGCGATCTTCTCTTTGGAGATCTTTGATTTTTCGACTACCTGTTTTACCGTCTCAAACACAGCCTTTGTCCATACATCTGGCCACTGCTCGGCCCAGTTGGGTCTTGGCTTGATGACATCGTACTCTGCCGAAGCTTCAGCTATCACTGAACCCGATTCATCCACAATCACAGTCTTTGTTCCTTGAGTGCCAATATCACTACCCATGAGATACATTTCCTGCGCCTCCCTCGCTAATGACAATCGCAGTGACCTGCCGAGAAGATCTCCCAGCCCATGTATTTCTCAAGTGCTTCTTTCACTGCTTCTTTGACGAGATTCTTGTTGACAGCCACGTGATGTTCAAATCCATACTGCGTGATTATTCTCAACAACTGTCTGAGATCTGGAATATGGGCGACACCGTACCCTCCAAAGGTCTTCGGATCGTCATCGGTGAATTCTCCCTCTGCTATGACACCAACTATTGTGCCCTGTGTGTCAAAGGAAGAAAGCCTCAGGAAAGTTGCCGGCCCTTTTGCCACTTTGCCCACACACGTGCCATAAGTATTTTCTTTTCCAACTGTGCCTGCGATAATTTGTTGATAAGACATCTTACACTTATCAAAGAAACAAATCGGGAAATTGCTACAGTGGAACATGATTGCCTTTTCAGGGTCGTTGCCATAGTTGTTATTCCAGTCCATCAAAGCAGACGGTGTTCCCGATGCAAGCTGCAGAACATACATCGACAACGCACCCATGACATCCATCTCACAGGCACTTGGAATTAATGATTCGGAGAACATGCTCATCACAGCACATGGGACAATGCCATATATTGCCTCCAAGGCTGTCCAGCACTGAAAGGCAAGAGCCTTTATCTTGTTATTTTCTACCCACATTCTCATGGCTGCAGCCAAGCGTGCCATTTTCTCCAAGGCCTGTGCCGGTATTCCCTTAGGCTTGAATGTGTTTGTGAGTTTCTCGAGCTCGCGAGTAACCTCTTTTGATTTTGAATCAAAGGCATTGGCGAGTGCTATGATTTCGGAAAGATCTATAGTTTCAACACTTATGCCATACTGTTCCAATATCTTTTCACTGAACCGCACAGTATTGAAAGCAGCCGGTCTTGCTCCAATAGCTCCTATTTTGAGGTTTTTCAACCCTTTCACTATTCTGCACACTGCCAAGAATCGCTCGAGGTCTTGTTTGAATTCATTACTCTCTGGATCCTCTACATGCAACGTCGTGTCTGAAAAGTTGATGCCGTACTGTACAAGATTGTTGCAAAGAGAGATCTTCCCACAGAAAGAATCTCTCCTACTCTCGACGCCAAGCTTTGTGAGATCATCGGCAAAGGCGTGGACCAAGACGGGGACATTCAATCCGGAGAGTCTTAACGCAGTTGCGGCTGATCGCTCATCGCCGAAATTTGGAAGAGTCACAATAATGCCATCAATTTCGTCGGCGTGATCTTTGAATAGCTCGGCGCACTTTTCCGCGTCCTGAAGGCTTTCAACCGCTCCATATTTCGTATCCTGCGTCGAAAGCGCTATTACCTTTATCCCCATCCCTTCAAGGACGGAAATCATACGCCTGCGTCCTTCCTCCACCAACGAACCGGGGAAAAAACCTCTGTTACCAACTACCAAACCGATATTCATTTGCTTATTCATTAGTAATCCCTCCTGTAGTTGTTGTTTACTATACTCTTATCTGTTTCAAAAAGCCAATATATTCATCTTTGACAACTGTGAGCACAAATCTCCATTCCTAATATCACTAACACCTAAGTTATATTTTAAGACACAAATCATCTCAAACTTCCTTTTGAATGCTTTCAAAACAAAAAAGTTCTATCTCTGAAAAGACTTCAACGGTCAGTTAATTCAATTTCGACCACTGTACAGGAAAATGGTTTCATCACGATTTTGAACTCCGTACCCACAGTTACTGGTTCACTACAGATATCCACAGTATTTGGTTTATCAATAGTATTTGTTGAGCTCACGTCTGGTCCACTAAGAGTATAGGCAACTGCCTTTTTGCTTGCCAAACCTTCTATTCGAATTGGAATCGATATTTCTTCTTTCTTGTAGTTGACTACCGTGACAAAAAGTTTCTTCCCATCTTGGGAGACTGTTGCCACTGCGTCCATGTAGGGTACATTAGAGATGGAAAACGGCATTCTGCTGAAGAACATGGTACCTGTCATATCATAAGTTTCAGTTTCCAAATGCGTTTGTACCAGTTTTTCGCCGGAGTGATTTACAATCAGTTCAAAAGCTTTGTATACCGGTGTGAGATACAGGCCATTCTTTTCAGTGTGTATTGCGCCGAGGGCATTAACCAACTGGGCAAGATTTGCTATCGGCACGATATCGCTCATCCTCTGAAGCAGAATTAGTACGCCACAAGCGAATATTCCGTCTTTCAGGTTGTAAGGTTCTTCCAGTTTGTTGTCCATTACTCTGTGCCATACATTCCATTCGTCGAGAACAATCTTTATTCCTTTCTTGGCCACACTGCTCATATCTATCAGTTTCTTAACTCCTACGAGTCTCTCCTTGAGCAAATAGACAGTGGAAACCGTTTCATAATAGTCCTCCGAACCAGTGTAGAAGTGATAAGATATGTAATCCATGACATCGCCTGCGGTATTTAGGACCCGTAGATTCCAATCAGGATCATCACAACCGACCGCGATAGTTTTTATAGACGGATCCAAGACCTTCATCCATTTTGCGTATTCTCTGGATTTTCTGGCATATTCATCTGCGGTCATGTGACCAACTTGCCATTCACCGTACATTTCGTTTCCAATTCCCCAGAACTTCACGTTGTATGGTTCTGGATGACCATGTTGTCTTCGCAGTTTGGCGTAATACGTATTCCCGTTGCTGTTGCAATACTCCAACCAATGCAGCGTTTCGTCTAAATCTCCGGTGCCCATATTCGTGCACAGGTATGGTTCTGCCCCGATTTCATTGCAGTATTCAATGAATTCATCTGTTCCAAATCTGTTGGTTTCTTCCTGTTGCCAAGCAAGATCGAATCTTGTGGGCCTTTCATCCTTAGGTCCAATACCATCTTTCCAATGATAATTGGACACGAAATTGCCACCTGGCCACCTCAGGATAGGAACTTTGATCTTCTTGACAGCATCGAGTACATCCCTTCTGAAACCTCTCTGGTCAGAAAGAGGAGAATTCTCCTCGTATAAGCCACCATAAATGCACCTTCCAAGATGTTCTGTGAAATGTCCATAGATGTATTTGCTAATCGTCATCAGAACTTTTCTTGGGTTAACATAGATACTGAATGCCATAATAAATCATCCCTTTCAACCGAAATTCATCGGTGTTTTCTCACCTATCATTTGTAAAGCCAGCATGCAACTTCGTGCCTACCAGACCCAACCTTGATCATATTTGGTCTGGAGTTCTCGCATGTATCAGTTTTGTTGGGACATCTTGAATGAAACCTACAACCTGATGGAGGATTTATCAAGCTAACTACCGCACCGGGTATAGGTTTTTTCTCGGTTTTGTCACCTATTCTGGGAATAGAAGAAAGGAGGAATTTAGTATATGGATGCAAAGGCTTAGAAAACACCTCGTCGACAGGACCATACTCGACGATACATCCACAATACATCACAGCCACAGAACTTGCCAAACCAGGTATCAAAGATATATCGTGCGTGATGAAAACAAAACTGATCTGCTTTGACAGATGAAGAAAACTGAGAAGCCACAAAATATCTCGCTGAGTCACAACATCAAGAGCGGATGTGGGTTCGTCAGCGATTATCATCCGAGGATTCAAAAAGGTTGCCAACGCCATTACAACTCTCTGTTTCATACCTCCCGAGAGTTCGAAAGGGTACATTCCCAAAACTTGTTCTGACAGATTAACCAATTTCAAATGATTCTCAACATCTTTGATTTCGAATGGTACGTTGTGCGATGACAGAAGGTCACGAAAGATCTGGCCCACCTTTCTTATGGGATTCAAGGCACTCAATGAGCCTTGTGGAATGTATGAAATCTTTTTCCACCATGCCTTTGGCAAGGTATTCTGAACAGGAGAAATCTCGAATTCACTGTCATCAAAAGCATAGTGCACGCTCCCAGAGACTATCGATAGCACAGGATCTAAAGCTCCGTATAGCACCTTGGCGAGAGTGGTTTTTCCACACCCTGATTCACCCACTATAGCCAGAAAATCATGTTCCTCTATCTCAAAAGACACGCCATCTACAGCTCTAATGTTCTTGGGAAGTCCATTCTGTTCAACCGTATAGTATGCTCTCAGATCATTCACTCTCATATGAGTCATCGGCTGACCTCCCCAGCATTAACAGTTCTCAAACGTGGATTTATGAAAGATGTGATACTGGTGAAAAGGAGATACAGAGAGGTGAAAAGCAGAACGATAAAGATTATCGGGAACAATATCCACCACCACGCACCGGTAACCATTGCCTGTTGCTGTATAGCCCAATAGGTTACAGTTCCCATGGTTGGAATATCCAGAGGTGATAATCCCAGAATAGATAGAGTTATCTCCAAACCCAGGGACCAGAGCATGTTGTTTATCGTAGTCGCAAGTACGATAGGCAATATATGAGGAAAATACTCGGAGAAGATCAAGCCAAAAATGCCCCTTCCGGAAAACACAGCGGTCACAGTGTATTTTTGCTCTCTCAAACTCAGCACCTGGGATCTTATCAACCTTGCATCCCAAGGCCAACCAAACAATGCCAGAACTATTGCCAACGTGGAAAAGCTCATGCTGCGTGCGATAAGGCGCAAGAAAACCAGTATGGGAAAGATTGGAAGAACAACAAATGTATCACAGAAAAGCATCAATGCATTATCAACCAGCCCCCCACCTTTGTATCCAGCAATCACACCTATGACTATCGCCAATACGCGAGACAAAAGCGCAACTTCCAGACCGAATATCAACGAATTCTTCAAGGCAAAGGTAAGCAACCAGAAAAGGTCTTGGCCTCTGCCGTTTGTTCCAAAGAAATGTTTTAAGGAAGGAGGACGACTTATGGGTGCATAGTAACTTGAACGGGGGTCATAAGGTGAAAAAAAAGACAGTACTACAAAAGCCAGCAGAAATGCGAGCGTAATTATGGCAAACCTGAATCTCATATCATTTTTGAACATCTTCTTGAAAGCGTTTATAAACGAATTCATCCTGTTTGATCTCCTTCCTGTCGGAACAATTTCTTTTCACCCAGATACGTATTGAATTCTGGGGTCAATGAAGGGCAACAAAAGATCAACGAACAAGGTTGCAAAGGCTACAGCTACGATCGAAAACAAAGTCGTTCCCATCACCAAGTTGTAGTCTGACTGCATTATGGCTGTATAAATCAAAGTCCCTAAGCCGGGATAATTGAAGACAATTTCGGTTATTATCGTGCCGTTGAAAATAAATCCGAGTTGCAGAGCTAATCCCGTTAATTGCGCAGGCATGGCAAGCCTTATGACATAGCTTCTGAGTATGATTGAGTCTCTCAGTCCCATCTGATGTGCAAAAGTCACAAAATACTCGCTTGTAATGTTCGATACAAGGTTCCGCATATTCAAAAACCATGCTCCTATGCCAATAATTATCAGTGAGAGTGCCGGTAGAAAACCGTATTTTACAACGCTCTTGACAAAAGTCCAACTCAACGTTGGTGTTAATCCAATCTGGTATGCACCGCCCGTTGGAAACCAATGCAGCACGTAGGCAAACAGTATCAACAGTAATAAAGCGAGAATATAGTACGGGATAGGTCTCACAGCGTTGGAGATTATTTCGAGAACTCGCACCCACAATCCTTTGTTTCTGTAACCAGCAATTCCACCAAGAACCGTTCCGAAAACCCAAGATATCAGTGCCGTCAGTGCAAGTAATCCAACGGTCCACGGGAGGGATCGAGCTATAAGCGTCATAACAGGCGTTGGGAAGGATGCGAAAGAAGGTCCTAAGTTCCCTTTCAACAATTCTTTCCAAAACGTTGTGTACTGTTTCAAAAGCGATCCTTCCAGACCATACAGTTTCAGCAGCGCCTGTTTCATCTTCTCAATGCTATCGGCTGGCAGGTAAGCCCCCGACATCTGCAACCGCCTGATTGCCATTTCTGCAGGATTTGCACCCGGAACCAGCCGAGGAATCAAAAAGATAATCGAGACGCCTATGAAGATGACGAGCAAACTTATTAGCAATCTTGTTATGAAGTACCTTACAATGAATCTCAGAAAATCTTTCACACAATCTCCTCCCGTGGACTTTTAAGGAGTTACCAATTATCTAATCACAGTTTAGCGATGCAGTTCTCATGGTCACTTTCTTCCAGTTGGTTGCAGCTTTATGAACATGAATCTCGTATTTCCCCAGTTTGGTACAGGATCTGTGTAAGGATCTTGTGCCGTTGGATAGCCAGTCCAATAGTATCCGTCGCAAACTGTGAACACGTTATATGAAAAGACAGGAATTATGGGCATGTCTTCTACACAGGTTTTTATGTATTCCAAGCCCAGATCGATCATTTTATCAGTGTCCTTGAAGAAGTCTGTCTGTCTCAACGCATCTATGATTTTGTCGATTTTCTCGCTCTTATACCTCATTGGGTTCTTGGCGACAACGGTCTGACCGGTTGGTCTGTAATAATCGGAATGCCAGGACTCGAGGAACCAGAACAGATCAGGATGTCCACCCCACGTTTCGATACACCATGCCCAGTAGATCGTATCCTTATCTTCTCCGTAATTCATCCTTGTCCACAGCATTGAAGATTCTACTGCTTCTATTTGGGCATCTATTCCGAATTTCCGCCACTGCTCAGCAATTGCAGCTGCTGCTCTCGTCATGACAGATCTGGTTGCAGCCTCACAGAGTATGGAGATCTTCCATGGTTTACCGTCTGGCAACAACCACTTTCCTTTTTCTTTCTTGAACCCTACACTCTTCAGAAGCTTTTCAGCTACATCGGGTGAATACTTCCACCAACCGTAACCGACCATCTTCCTGATCTCTGCGGGATCGTCCGGCACTTTATAACCATAGGCATACTTGACCGCATCAGCTATCTTTGTTGGTATCGTTGGATCGTATGGTTTGAATGTCTCAGAACCAATCTTGATTGTAAAGTCTTTTAGCCATGGTTCTATCTTGTCAAAATACCACTCCGGGTCTTTACCTGTTGGTGGAACGTGAATTGGTGATATTGTCGCGCAACCATTGTAGGATTGCAGCACAACTTGGACGATATCGATGGCGAGCGTCAGAGCCCAGCGAACTTCTTTCAAATTGTATGGGAATTGTTCGTGATTCATGATCAGAGACGGCAAAGTAGGATCTGGATGTGCCCATGGCCAACCATCGAACCAGGTGACACAGTATGGGTTATTTTGATGCAGAGTTATTGCTCCCTCGGGTGGTAAGTCGTGGATTATATCAAGTTGATGTGCCATCTGATCCATAACCTTTTTCTCGGGAGACGCGAGACCTTTGTACAAAACGAATTTTGGACCAGGTTTCTTGCCGAATGCAACGCCAAGATCTGACCTTTCCCAATCCTGTCTCAGTTCCCATAAGAACCAGTAACCGTTTGGATCGTATGACTTCAAGACATATGGGCCAGTTCCCACTGGTGGATAAAACTCGTATGCAACGGGATCTTCAACTTTTTCAAAGATATGCTTTGGCATGATATAACATGCAGACCATCTCACAGTAAAGATCGTATGAAACCTTCCGTTTGGCTTAACAAGTTTGAACACAACAGTATAATCGTCGACCTTTTTCACTTCCTGAACATTGACCTGCATGTACGCGCCCCATGTCATCTCGGGGTGATTCTTCAAGGTTTCAACGGTGAATATTAAATCATCTGCCGTAAATGGTACTCCGTCGCTCCAATAGATCCCTTTTCTCAATTTCACCGTCATCTCAGTCTTGTTGTCATTATACAAAGGTGCATCAGCCGCCAACAGATTGATCCATGGTTCCCCTTCAATACCAGCATCGGGGTCGATGTACCACAGGGCTCCCAAGCACAGTTGCTGAATACCTGTCGACCAACTTGAAACTCCGCCTCCCCAGAGATTAAACCTGGTAGGATTCAGAGAACGTCCAGTTGGATCCTCAATGATGATAACTTCATTACGAGGAACACCAGGAAGAACTTCTTCTGCAAAACCGATTATCCCCGCGATTGTCAGAACTACCAGAACTACCCACTTGAGATACCTCATACCTACATCCCTCCCTTAGAAAGGTTATTGATAAAGCCAGCACCTAACTGCAACGCCATCAGCTGTGATGTTAGGTGGGGCCTCTTTTTCACATATGCCTTTCTTGTGGGAACATCTGAAAACGAACTTGCAGAGATCTTCTGAGTATTCTGGTGAAGATTCCACACCTCGACTAACCGGGCCGGGCATTTTCTGTCTTGCTGTGTCCAGTAAATCAGGAACAGATTCTTTCAGTAATTTCGTATAGGGATGCAATGGAGATGTCAGAACCTTGTCTGCTGGTCCCGATTCAACGATGCTGCCCTTGAGAATCACCGCTATATAGTCACTTATGTAATAAGCGGTGGCAAGGTCATGAGTTATGTAAAAAACATGAAGTAGTCTTTCATCACGCAGTTTTCGGAAAAGATTCAGGATCGATATTCTCAAAGAAACATCCAGCATCGAAACAGGTTCATCGGCCACAAGGATTTTGGGATTCACCAATAAAGACCTGGCTATCGACAATCTTTGCAACTGTCCACCGGACAGTTCGTGTGGATACCTTCCTTTGATGTCTTCAACTGTCAAGCCAACTGAGCCAAGGGATTCTTCAAGCAAAGAGTAGTTGCCAACCTTTTTCCCAGAGTTTGCTATTTTCTTTAGCATTATTTGGAAGTATCCCTCTAATTTCTTCAAAGGGTTGAACGTTTCAAAAGGATCTTGGAAGACGGGTTGAATCTGCTTTATGAACTCCGATCTCGGGTAACTCTCTATGTTCCTACCCATGAACCAAATGGTACCCTTGGTCGGCTTGATAATTCGCAATAGAAGGTTTGCGATCGTGGTCTTTCCGCTGCCACTCTCTCCGACTAACGTAAAAACAATAGGATCGCTCTCTATTTTGAAATTCGCATCCCAGACAGCGTGTATTTTATTTGTTGAGAAAAGATGTCCAAGGCGAAAGGTCTTGTGTACTCCCTCAAAGTGCAGTAGAACATTACTCACCACTGAATGCCCCCCATTTGCAACATACGTACATATCATCAGATGCGCAAGAAGGAAAAGCCTGCAAAAAATCATGAATCACGAAATTGCGTGTAATAGTTTCACCTATTTGTACATACATATATCCACTTATATAAATACGCCTCAGCAACCAGCACAGTCAAGTTCAGAAGAAAGTCGTTATTCACAAACGCAAGCGCATAATCCAATGAAAATGCCGAATACTCAAATTCTCGTTTGTTTTCTCTGTTTTTCTCCTTATTTTGTATCGAGTTAACAAAACCAACGGCAAGACTAATCACTCTCAGATCTCTTTGTACATCTGCTTTCGATGTACAGAAAAAGTGGAATATGCCAAAAACGGTATTGATCATTTTGATCACTTGTGCTCGTAACAATCGCAGAATAATTTGCTTTGCTCTTACTTACGATTTGGTCTATCGAGTGCGGTCAAATCGGCAGAGACATCTTAGATTCTTTCGAAATTCGCAAGCTGATTTCTCAGATCATCAGCATTGAAAATATGTGTGTCGACTCTAATGATATCAATTGGTGCCTGTTGATCTATCAATACGAGCAAGTCAGTTGTTTCTCAAACAACTCCGCTCGCACAAGTTTCCAGCATTTGAAATATCATCATTCCTAAGGTCACAAGTACCAACCTTAAATGGTACGATGATACTGGTCAGTACACAAAAACAGGTACAGCGTACAGCAACCACAATCTTTCAGCTATGTACACACACAATTCATGTGCCGACAAAATTACCTACACGTAGTAAGAAGCTGAGAAGTCATCTTTTCATAGGTACGTACATATTATGAGAACGAAAATCAGTCTCCCAACTATTCACCGTCATTTTTGTTTATCACTATCACACAAAAAGAATTTGAACACTTTCGCACTTTCCTGGATTTTTTTCGTTCTTCTGCATCCCACTCAAGATTTATATAGTCTTAGCCACCTATTTTCACTTTCAGCCCATTCATTTGTAACTTGTTCTTGATTCTGAGCACGGCTTCATCAAGATCTTTAGTAATGGCATTTCTTGTTTTTTTCCACAGCGCTTCATATTTCTCTGAGACATCGTGGTAAGGTAGTAGATTCACTTCGATATCGTCGTTCAGAGATTTTAGGAATACTATGAATTCATCAGTATCACTCTTTGAATCGTTAACACCTGGTATCACGGGTATACGGATTATTACATGCTTTTTCTTTGAGATCAGCGATCTCAGGTTTTCCTTTATGATGTCGTTCTCTACACCCGTATTCTCTTTATGCTTTGCTCTATCAACCATCTTTAGGTCGTACAAAAACAAATCAACGTAAGGAAGAATCTTTTCCAGATCTTCCTTCGTCGTGTAACCAGAGGTATCGATGGCAACATGAATTTGGTGTGATTTGATTTTCGGGAGAACTTGCAACAGGAAATCAGTTTGAAGAAGTGGCTCACCTCCAGAGAAGGTGACGCCACCATCAGACTGATCAAAGTACATCATATCCTTTTCGATTTCCCTAAAGATATCCTCCTCTTCTACCCATTTTCCAACTACTTTCAATGCAGTTGTTGGACATATTTGCGCACATTTGCCACAGAAAGTACAACGAGTTCTGTCGAGCATTAACCTATCTTCATCAAAGGATAGGGCCCGGTTTGGGCAAATATCGACACATGATTGGCAGTGAATACATTTGTATCTTGTCCACATGAGTTCAACCGATGGGCATATGCCTTCCGGATTATGACACCACCAACAAGATAAGGGGCAGCCTTTCATGAAGATCGTTGTTCTTATCCCGGGACCGTCATGGATGGCAAACCTCTGTATGTTGAATATCAATCCTGACATATCAAAATTCTCCCTGTTCCGTTCTGGCGACTATCTCATCCTGCAGTCCCTTTGGAAGACTTACAAAATAATCACTGTACCCAGCTACACGCACCATCAAATCTTCAAAATCTGTTGGTCGCTTTTGAGCTTCTCTTAGCAGTTCAGATGAAACCACATTGAATTGTACATGATGACCGCCCATTCTGAAATAGGTTCTTATCAACTTACCGAGCTTTTCCAGATTGTCTTTCTTCTTAACCAAATCTGGTGTGAGTTTTTGATTCAACAATGCTCCACCCGTTTTGTCCCAATCGCACTTGCAAACAGACCTAAAGACTGCTGCGATACCCTTTCTGTCAGCACCTTGAACGGGTGAGATACCTTCTGAAACAGGCATACCAGCCTTTCTGCCATCGGGTGTTGCACCCGTAACACTCCCAAAATAGACATGGACCGTTGTCGGCAAGAAATAGCATCTTCTCGATGCCTTTCTGACAGGTGTGACAGGGTAGGATTCAACCATCAGAACGATTTGATCGACAAGTTTTTTGGCGATGCTGTCAGCATAATCGTCGTCATTACCAAACTTCGGAGTTTTGTTCAGAAATACTTGTCTCATATATTCATAGCCTTCAAAGTTTGACTTGAGCGCCTTCATGAGATCGGGGTAACTGAACATCTGTTTGTCAAACACGTTCCACTTTATCGATGCGAGGCAGTCAGATACCGTGCCAAAACCTACTAATTGGATATATTGTGTGTTGTAACGCGTTCCACCTGCGTTGTAATCTTTTGCATTTTCTACACAATCTTCAATCCATAAGGACAGAAATGGAACTGGTAGGTACTTGGCATAGAGAGTTTCAATTACATCGTTACCTCTCATCTTAATATCCAGAAAGTGCTTCAATTGTTTCACAAACGAGTCGCACAGTTCTTCAAAATTCGCCGGTTCCTTTGTCTCGATTCCTATACGCTTGCCTGTTCTGGGATCAAAACCGCAGTTCAGGGTTATTTCAAGTATCTTAGGTAAGTTCAAATAGCCAGTCAAAATGTAGGCTTCTTTCCCAAGCGCACCTGTCTCAACGCAACCACTTACTCCTGATTCCCTGGCATCTTCGAGGGTTTTCCCTTGGCGTAGCATCCTGAGAATGATCCTGTCGTAATTGAACAACGGAGGCTCGCCAAAACCAGGCGAAAGAACCTGCAGAGCCTTTACAAGGAACTCATCCGGATTCTTATCGCTCAGCAGCACCGCGGTGTTGGGTTGCAGCGTTCTCATTTCGTCAAGCACTTCAAGTATCAGATAAGATAGATCGTTAACCGCATTGGACCCATCGGTTTTCAGACCGCCTATGTTGATCTTTGAGAAGTCGTTGTATGTGAAACTTTCTTCTGCCGTTATCTTCACCTTTGGTACCGAGGGTTGATTGTTGAATTTGAGCCAAAAAGCCTGAAGCAGTTCTTTGGCTTTCTCCCGTGTAAGTCTACCTGAAGCCATATCTGTGCAGAAAAATTTGTAAATATGCTGGTCTAATCTCCCTGGAGTGAAAGAGTCCCATGGATTTGTCTCGTAAGTTATTCCAACGTGAATGAACCAGTAATGTTGAAGTGCTTCCCAAAAGGTTTCAGGTGCATGAGCGGGCACTTTTTCACAGATCTTGGCCATTTCTATGAGTTCCTTCTTTCTTTCATCATCTGTCTCGTTGTCAGCAAGATCTCTGAGTTTCTGAGAATATCGATTGGCATATATCAATATGGCATCAGCAGCTATGTTCATCGCTTTGAGTTCCTCACATTTCTCAAAATATTCTGGATCTGAAACGGATAATTTCTGCATCTGCTCTCTTATTTTCTGTTTTATATCGAGCACGCCAGTTTTGAAAATCTTGCCACCACCAGAGGTGTGGCCTGGTGCTCTCTGCTCCATAAACTCTGTCCAAATTCCTGCTTCATATGCGTCTTTCCAATCTTGAGACATGTTTTCAAAGATCAGATCTCTCATAGCCTGTCCCTGCCAGAATGGGATAACTTCCTTTTCATACGTGCTGCGGGTTTCATCGTCAACTTGAAATGGCATGTTTTTCCTTGTTGCCAGCGTCTGAAGATCCTCCAAAGTATGAACACATATCTCTGGATAAGTCGGGACTTCCTTTGGTCCAGTTCCTCTAATGCCTACTATGAGCTGCCCTTCTTCTACGGGAAGCGTGCAGTTTTCCATTACGTACTTGAAGGCCAGGGCACGCAAGACAGGATAAGAGACATTTTTCGGTGCTTTGTATTTGTAGAAATCTGTTATCAATTTTGCACGCTCAACGGATATCCTTTCCTTGGATTTGATACTTTCTTCTCTTAGTCTTTTTATTCGATCGTTTATGGGTTTCACACTCGAACGTCTTTGTTCAATTTCTTCATAGATTCTTGTTTCCAAATAAATCACCTCCGCGCAGGAATTTTCAAAGTGCGATAAGTTCCTCAGTTAGTGCTGTGATTTTCTCAAAACAGCGATCTCGTACGATCACGTCATTCTCTATCCGTATGCCGAACTTTCCGGGAATATAGATGCCCGGTTCAACTGTTATTACTGCCCCTGATGGTAAAGGTTCATCAAAGATTGGTCCCATTCTCGGCGATTCGTGAACCTCAAGACCTATTCCATGGCCCAAACCGTACTTAAAACAGTATTCAGCGTATTTACTCTGGAGAATGACCTGTCTTGCCACCTGATCCACATGCCTTGCAATCACTCCGGCTGCACCTTCATTTGTTGCCTTCTCAAGAGATTCTCTTACAAGATCATAGCACTCGATGATTTCCTCTGTGGGCTTCCCCAGAAGCGCCATTCTTGTTATATCACAACAGTAACCATCGATTCGAGCACCGAAATCAAACAAGATCAGTTCGCCGTTCTGTATCTTTTTCTCTGTGGGTTTCACATGAGGTTTAGAAGTACTTGCCCCAGATCCAATTAGAGTCTCAAAGCCCACTTGAGCTCCAAGTTTCTTGATTCTATATTCCAACTCAGCACATATCTCAATTTCCGAGACACCATCTTTTACACAAGAAAGCGTTTCCATAAAAGCTTGTTCGGCGATTCTACTGGCTTTACGTATTTTATCAATCTCTTCTTCCGATTTCGTCGATCGCATCTTGTAAAGTGTCTGATCAATTGGAACAAACCTGACGTTGAGCATCTTGCTCAGTTCGTCGTAAGTCTTAAAGTCAAGCCTCTCAGCCTCAAAACCTACAACTTGCGCTGATAGCTCTTTCAAAAAGTTTACCACTGTGTTTGCGAGCCGACCTGTTGTATGTCTCACCAAGATAAAATCCGTTTCCTGTTCAGCTTGTTCGAAATATCTGGAATCGGTGATTATATAATTGGATTTATCATGGATTATCAGGATGCTACAAGAGCCTCGAAAACCTGACAAATAAAAGGTGTTGGCGGTTGATGAACTTTCATAGTTCCAAATCATTACTGTATCTACATCTTTACAAACAGAAGATCTAACAGCTTCCATCAGTTCTTGTGTCCTGTTCATATGTGTTCTCCCTTCTACACCAATCTTATCCATACGACCATCGGTCCCGCATCTCTGTTTGCCCATAGGCAATATGGAATGAGTGTAAATTCGACAGGCTTATCGGCCTCTATTTTGCTAACTGGCACGTAAAGTTTGCCTTTCCAATAGTCCATATCGTAGGCAAATCCCTTACCATGGATCGAAGTCACTGCACCAAGAGCATCAATGTTCCCGTATTTAGTCTCCAGTTCTGGCTGCTCATAATTTACCCTCAAGGCACGAACCTCGAAATTGTTATCAGCAGCTTCTGCACAATACACAACTGGGCCTCTCTTAACAGCAGCTCTGCCTCTGTTTTCTTCTACAAAAGGATGACTTCGAACCAGTTCAACTGGCATTGAGAAAGATAGATCCACTGAATCACCTGTTTTCCATATTCTTCTCAGTTCAACGTAACCATTCTTTGGCTTAACATGTACACTCTCACCGTTCAATCTAACTGAGAAATCTTCAGTCCAACCTGGTATTCTCAAAAAGACTGATATTTCTTCTGTGGGGTCACATCTGTCAAAATGAATTCTCACTTCCTCAGACCAGGGATAATCCGTTTCCATAGTTATTCGTAGGTGCCCAAAACGCGTATTGAAATCCGCTTTACTTTCTTCATAAAAGTTCACGAACACCTTCGACTCATCCTTTGCCAGTGAATATATGTACCCGGGTAGGGAAGTGATGAGCCTTGCTATATTCGGTGGGCAACAGGCGCACTCAAACCATTCTTTTCTTCTGTGTGTGCCATCACTTTCCAGTGGATTGTCGTAGAAATAATGCCTTCCATCCAAAGAAATGCCTGAGAGCAACCCGTTGTAAAGCACCTGCTCCATCGTATCTACGTATTTACCATCAGCGGTTGCCAAGAACATCCTGTAATTCCACATAAAGCTTGCGATTGCCGCACAGGTCTCTGTATATGCTCTTTTGTTTGGCAGTTCGTATTCTTTACCAAAAGCCTCCCACTCGGATCGAGAGCCACACCCGCCTGTGATGTGCATCTTCTTTTGCACAAGATCGTTCCAAAGTCTTTCAAGGGCTTTCCAGAGGTCTTTAGCACCTGTCTCAAGATAAACATCAGCGGCACCGCAGCATAAATACAGCATTCTGACCGCATGCCCAGCAAGTTCGTCGAGTTCGACAAAAGGTTTGTGATCGACAAAATACTCTGGTGTTATACCTGGGTATTTCGAACTGCTTGCGTAACCTTTTCCCCGCGCACGCACAAAATAATCTGCGAGCTTCAGGTATCTTGAATCTCCTGTTTCTCTGTACAATTCAACAAGTGCCATCTCAACCTCGGGATGACCATCGAGTTCTGGTCTTTTGTTCGGTCCAAAAACGCTATCTATGTGATCGGCAAATCTTCTTGCCACTTCAAACAAAGTGTCCTCGCCGGTTAGTCTTTTATTTGCAATCGCCGCTTGAATTAGGTGACCAGCACAATACATTTCATGAGACCAACCAAGATCTGTCCACCTTTCGCTTTTTTTGTCCTTCGGATAATAACTGTCGATATAGCCATCGTCATCCTGTGCAGCCTTGATCTCCTGAATGGCAAACTTGAGAGCTTGTCTGAGTTTTTCATTTGCTTTTGTTGCAAGAAGAAAGGAAACTGCTTCAGCCCATTTGTGAACATCGGTATCATTGAAACGAAAACCTTGGAAAGATCCCTTCTTCTTACCGGATGCAAATCTCAGGTTATCCATCCGTCCTGTTTTTTCCAAAAGATCATACATCGTTGCAAGTGTTACTCGATCTGCCCTTTCAAGATAATCCCCTAAAAAACCAAAGATTCGAACACTGGATATTTCCACGCCTTTCAAGACTGCAAAAGGACTTCTCTGCACATCAACGGGTAATCTTTCACCCATCTTTCTTACCTCCCTTCAATCGATCACTTCATACCTGTCATGACAATGCCGCGTTGGAAATAATTCTGCCCTATGAAATAAATAACAATCGGAGGAATCATAATCACCGAAGATGCTGCCATCAAAAGGTTCCATTTCGTGCTGTAAGCCCCTCGAAATATAGTCAATCCGACAGCCAAAGTATATTTTTTCGCATCATTCAGGTAAATAATGGGTCCCATCAGGTCTCCCCAAACACCAAGAAAAGTGAATACAGCTACGGTTATAAGTGCAGGTTTAGACAAAGGTACAACGATCTTCCATAAGACTTGCCATGGTGTTGCTCCATCAAGATAAGCAGCCTCATCAAGTTCGATTGGCAGACCCGCGAAAAATTGTCTGAGCATGAAAATGTAATAAGCACTACCACCGAACCAAGCTGGGACCGTCAATGGTAGGTAAGTATTTACAAAACCAAGTGATTTCCAAAGAATGAAGGTTGGGATTAGCGTAACGGCATACGGTATCATCAAAGAAGTCAAGATTATGAAGAACAAAAGATCTCTGCCACGCCAACGAAGTCTGGAAAATGCAAATGCAGCCATTGGTGCAGTTAATAGCGTACCAGCCTCGACAAACACCAATACAATCAGTGTGTTGAAAAGATATCTGAAAAACGGCATAGCAGTCAAAGCTTGAGGATAGTTCTGCCAGCGAAATGGTTTTGGGATCCACTCCAGTGGCATCCTGAAAATCTGACCAGTAGACATCAATGAACTTCTAACCAGCCACAAAAAAGGCATGAGATATATTACCGATCCCAGAACCAACACGATGAATGTAACAGTCTTTCCTGTTAGAAAAGTTGTCCTCCTTCCTCCAAGACTTGCCACTTTTTACACCTCCAGGAATTATTTTCTCAGTGCTTCGTAATAAACCCAGTACCGTGATGTCCTAAATATGATGACGGTTAAGCATATAATTATCGCGAAGATTATCACCGACAAAGCGCATGCGTACCCCATTTTTCCATACTGAAATCCTGTGAGAAAGATATAGTACGTGTAGAACATACTTGAGTAATTCGGACCACCGCTGGTCATAATATATGCCTGTGTAAATCCACCTTGCAATGCACCTATAACACCCATGAGCAGGTTGAAGAATATGGTAGGTGTCATCATGGGTATGGTCACGTGACACAATTTGTGCCACCAGGTTGCGCCGTCAAGCATGGCTGCCTCGTAAAGATATTCTGGTATTCCCTGTAGTCCAGCAAGGAAAATCGTTATTGTGTAACCTATGGTCCAGGTACTCATCACAATAAAGGCTGGTATCACTTGTTTCTCATCGTATATCCATCTGAGTGCCGGCAATCCTATCGATTTGAAAATATGGTTCAATAAGCCAAACTGTGGGTGGTACAGCGTCAACCAAACCATTGCGACCGCAACAGATGGTGTGATCGATGGTATAAAGAAGAATGTTCTAAACAGTGATCTTCCAGGGACTTTCACATTCAACAGTAGTGCCCAGAAAAAACTAACAAGCAAGCCAGCGACTACACTTCCAATGGCGTAATAGAAAGTTACGAAAAGCGACTTTTTGAATATGAAGTCATTGAAGAGTTTTGCGTAGTTTTCCCATCCTATCCATTGAGGTTTACCTGCGAGTGACCAGTTCGTGAAACTCATAAAAATCGCCGCGATTGTTGGACCCAAGACCCACAAAAAGTATCCAACAATTCCAGGAAGAGCAAGCATAATACCCCATTTTGTCTCGAATTTCTTCAAAGGACTTCACACTCCTTGTATGAAATGAGAGGGGGCAATGACTCTCCCCCTCTGATCAAGTTGTGATGAAAATGATCATTTGTCGTATCTTCCAGCCAAGAGCGGTTTAATCTTGGCAGCAGCTTCTTTACAGACCTTTGATATATCCTCTTGACCGTAGAATATCCTACTCATTTCCTGGACAACAATTGTATTTATCTCTGCAACATTCTTTAGATAGGCATTAGGATATGGTTTTGCATACCCATAGTAGTTGACAACGGCTTCCTTATACTCTTTGGGATGTACCTGCGGGTTCAACCATTTGTTGATGTATTCCTCTTTTGTGTACCAGTCAAGCGTTGTAGGTTGCCACAGACCGCTTCTGATCACTTCCACGACTTGATCTGGGTTTTCAATGAACTTGTAGAATTCCCAAGCAGCTTGCAACACCTCAGGGTCATTCTTAACTGCATCTTTGAATATTCCAATGGGAGCACCTTCCACACCAGTCACCGGATTCTTCATGTACGGCAATGGTGCTACACCAAATCTCATGCCCTCTTCTTTGGCGATTTGAGCGGCTTCCTGCATTGCCCACTGACCGTCAAGGACCATTGCAACCTGCCCTGTTTGCAGCGCAACATTCAAGCTTGGGAAGGCATCGGCTGCCGCAGGGGCTATCGCAGCGTAGTCCTTGTAGATCAGGTTGTATATCTTTTGAATTGCTTCAATGGTTGCTGGCGAATCAAGCATCACCTGTTGCCCGTTTTCGTCTACTATGTCTCCCCCGTTGGACCAGAGCAGAGGGTACAAAACCCATGGACTCGTTCCCCCACCACCGATTGCTGCTCCGTACTGCACGATGTTCTTGGCGTCAAATCCTGGGTCGCCTGGTCTTCTGCCTTTGTTATCAAATGTCAGTTTCTTTGCAGTCTCAACAAACTTATCCCAGGTCCATTCTTCTGGTTTTGTTGGAGGATATGGCACCTTTGCCTTGTCGAACAAATCTTTGTTGTAATATGTGATCATAAATTCAGCTGCAAAACTTACGCCAGCCAGCTTCTTGCCACCGTCGTATTTCCAGAACAGCTGTGGCAGTTTATTAGTGATTACCGGATCTGGATCCTTCTCGAGCAACTGATTAAGATCTACAAGAATGTCCTGTGCTGCCCAACCGAGTGCGCGGCTCTCAACAAGATAAGCAAGGTGTGGTGGCTCTCCTGAAGCAATCATAGCGGAGAGTTTTTCCAAATATTGGGGTATATGCATTGGAATCACTTTAATATCTGAGTGAAGCCGATTAAACTTTTCGCACGCTTCTGTCACAACGCGAGCCTCAAGTTCATCTCCCCAGAAAGCGAATTTCAATTCAATAACCTTAGCCGACACAAGAATTGCAAGGCTCAACAACAAAACCACTGACCACTTCAATCTCATCATGATCGCCCACCTTTCAATTTATTAGGAGATTCTAAAAATGCTTAGTGCCATTTGAAGCATATTAGAGAAAAGTGCCACATTACTTATCATATCTTCCAACGAGTAACGGTTTCAGTTTCTCAGCAGCCTCATTGCAAACCTTTTGAATGTCTTCATTGCCATAGAATATTCTTGTCATCTCCTGACCAAAGATCGTGTTGATCTCCGCTGAATTCTTGAGGTAAGCTACGGGGTATTTATGAGCGTAAGGATAATAGTCAATGACTGCTGCTTTGTAATCACTTGGATGTATTTTTGGGTCCATCCATTTATCAATGTATTCCTTCTTTGTATACCAATCAAGCGTTGTAGGTTGCCACAGGCCACATCTTATAAGCGGCAAGACATTCTCAGGGTCTTGAATAAATCTGTGAAACTCCAAAGCTGCTTGAAGTATCTCAGGACTCTTCATAGCGTCCTTGAAGATAACTATAGGGGTGCCAATAACACCGGTAACAGGTTCTTTGAAGTATGGAAGTGGTGCTAAACCTAGCCTGAGTGTCCCTTCCTTGACCATCTCTCCAGCTTCCTGCATTGACCATTGTCCGTCGATCACCATTGCCACTTGTCCGGTTTGCAAGGCAATATTCGTACTTGGGAACGCATCTGACACCGTTGGTGGAGCGGCAGCATGGTCTTTGTAGATGAAGTCATAGATTTTCTGGAGCGCCTCCATGCTCTCAGGAGAATTTATCAGCGGTTTTGTTCCAGTCTCATCTGCGATATCTCCTCCATTGGACCAAATCAAAGGAATCAATGGACACCACCACAGTGGTACAACAGCACCGTACTGAACGATATTGTTTGGATCAAATCCTGGGTCGCCTGGTCTTCTGCCTTTGTTATCAAATGTCAGTTTCTTTGCAGTCTCAACAAACTTATCCCAGGTCCATTCTTCTGGTTTTGTTGGAGGATATGGCACCTTTGCCTTGTCGAACAAATCTTTGTTGTAATATGTGATCATAAATTCAGCTGCAACTGTGATGCCTGCTGTCTTTCTGCCCTGGTCATACCTCCAGTACAGTTCTGGAAGTTTGTTTGAAAGAAGAGAGTCACTCTTAATCACATCTGTCAGATCATAGAGAATACCTTTAGAAGCCCAATCCAAAACATTTGGTTCGTACAGATATCCTATGTGTGGCGGTGTGCCTCCTGCGATCATAGCGGTTAGTTTTTCGATGTAGTTAGAAGGAATGTGCATGGGTACTACCTTGATATTCGGATGCGATTTGTTGAACTGCGCACAAGCTTCGTTGATTACTTGTGCTTCAAGGTCGCTTCCCCAGAAAGTGAATGTCAACTCAACCATCTTTGCTGCATAGACTCCAATGGCAAGCATAAACAGCACCAAAAGAAAAAAACACTTTGAGATTTTTACAAGATCACCCCCTCATTTTGGCAGAGAAAAAACCGCCTTTGAAAATGAATACCAATCACTACGATAAATGTACAGATAAACCCTTGCTAAGAAAACCGTGTGTTAAACAAACATCCGCGCGGACACACTCTAATTATGTACGTACATTTCTGACTATACACAAATTTCTCTGCCCAGTCAATCAGCGCATTGGTGGTAAATTGAACAGATAACACCAAAAATGCAATAGATTTTTATCAATACTTTACCGTTCTTTTTGTTGCTTTATTTTTCTTCATTTTCCACTGAGTATTAGAAAGCAAATCTGTTTAATGGTAGTGACTGAAAACACTAATTTCCTCACTTTACGGCTCCCAATGTTAATCCTCTTATCAAATACCGTTGTGTTATCAATGCAAAAACAATCACAGGCAACATTGTTACCAATCCTGCTGCTGAGAGTGGGCCCCAAGCCACCCTCCAACCAGTTATGTATCTTCCCAGATACACCGGCAGAGTCTGAGCAGAGGCGTTGCTCGTCAAAACCAGAGCAAGTAGAAATTCACCCCAGCTTTGTATGAAAGCAAGTATTGCGGCTGCAGCAAGACCGGGGGCACTTAAAGGAAGGACAACCTGTAGGAAGGCCTGCGTTCGCGATGCACCGTCAATGTAAGCGGCTTCTTCGATTTCCTGTGGAATCTCATTGAAGAAAGATATCAACAGCCAGATAGAGAGTGCGGTAGTTGGTACGAGGTATGGAAGGATAAGAGCCCACCAAGTGTTCAGAAGTGAGATCTTTGAGAAGATTACGTACAATGGTATTGCGCTTGCGATGGGGGGTAAAAATCTCATTGAAATGAACCAACCAGCCAGACCTGTACCACCAATTTTTGTTCTGGCGATCGAGTATGCGGCGAACGCTGCAATGATCGTTGACACTATGGAGGTTGTCGTAGCGACAACAACGCTATTTCGCAAGAAAGGTACAATTCCAGCAATTGATGTTGTAGTAGTACCAAATGTTGTTGAACCGGTACCGAGGAAATTCGATAACGTGAACTTTGAAGGCCAGAATACAGGTGGCGTTGTAAACCACTCTGATTCTTGCTTGAAGGCGGTGATCACGAGCCAGTATATGGGAAATAAAAAGATCGCAAGAACTAACAGTGCCACGCAGAATCTGATGAGGCGAACCACATTTCTTCGGCTCATGTTCATCACTCCTTGGAGAGTCCAAGTTCTCTGCCTATATTCAAAACTCTGGTAAGAGTATTTATCAAGATCCCACTGACTATGACAAGGATCACACACAGTGCTGAACCATACCCTATATTCCATCCGTACGAGACGGTGACCTTGTAAGCATAGAAACTCCAAGTTGAAGTTGCTGAACCAGGTCCACCATAGGTTGTCATATAAACACTATCAAAAGTTCTCAGCACATCTATGATTCTCAGTAACAGAGTGACATACAATATAGGTCTCAGCAGCGGTAACTCTATGTGCAAGAACAATCTCCATCCATCTGCACCATCAACCTTACCGGCGTCGAGTATGTCCTTGGGCAAAGCCTGCAGTGCGGCGTAAAGAATGAGAAACACAAAAGGTGTCCATTGCCAAATCTCCACAATCATGACTGCGGTGCGAGCAGTGTTGATCTTTCCGAACCATTCTATTGACTGAAGTCCAATAAGATTGAGGAAATAGTTTATGGGTCCGAAAATGAAGTTGAACAACATCTTCCACCCGAAACCACCAACGGCGGCAGGTACCATCATAGGGATTAGAAACAACGACCTCAGAGCCTTCTCAGCAAACAGTCCTCGAATCAGGTAGGAAAGGGCCAAGCCCAAAATCATTTCCACGGGGACAGCAATCAGCACCATTAGAGCAGTGAATTCTATAGAGGAAAGTGCAAGTTGATCTCGAACAATGTCCGTGTAGTTTCTAAGACCGACAAACTGGCCTGTTCCGCTTTTCGAAAGATCAAGATTAGTGAACGAATTATAAATCATATAAGCAAAAGGATAAACAGTCATCACAAGAAACAGAACGATCGCTGGCAATACCATGAAAAAGCCTGTCCTTTTGTGTGTCGATGTCAATTTCTCCCCTCCCTGAAAGTAAATGCAGGGGGGTAGGCAATTACTCACCTACCCCTAATTTGCATAATTACTTGGTGAGAACCTTTTCCCACTCATTCGCTAATTTGTTCAATGTATCAAGAGTCAAAGGAAGTTCACCGGAAAGGATCTTCGCGAAGTTTATATTGCTGATATCCTCAAGCCTTGGCTCTTCTGGTATTCTTGGTCTGAATGTTTCGTCGGCGTAGATCGATGGAAGTACCTTCACCCACGGTATTGCATTTTGTGCCTCTGCGTCTTCAAGAGTAGATTTTCTCACGGGAGCTATCGCAAACCTAATCAGCTTCTCCTTATCTGCCCATTTCGAAGTGGCGAACTGGATGAATTTGAAGGCAGCTTTCTGTTTCTCAGTTGATATGAACTTGTTGATTCCCAGTGCCCAGTTACCGGCAACAGAGCGTCCTGGCATTGGTGCGATACCGATCTTTTCAGCAGCAGGTTGCAGGGCTGGTGAAGACTTGAATTGTAAATATGGATTGGTCCACTGCGGTACCATCGCCACTATGCCCTTTGCAAAGTACTCAAGTGTTTCACCGTAGTCTGACCCGAGTGGGTCAGGTGAATATGGCATCAATGCTTTCATATCTTCGAATGCCTTCAATCCAAGATCACTTGCGAAGGCTGGTTTTCTGTCAGCAGTGAAGTAGTCTCCGTAATCAAGATCAACTGGCCCGAAACGCGTTAAGCCTTCAACGCTTCTTCTGTACGGTCCGAAGAAAATCAGATACATGTAGAACATGGTATGCGTCGTTGGAAACATCAAAGCTATGCCGTACTGGGTTGGAGAATTCTTATTGTAGGATTTTGTGAAGTATCTTGCAACATCAACAGCCTCAGCCCAAGTGGTAGGAACCCTCAGAGGTCTGCCAAACATTTTCTCAAATTCTTCTTTGTACTTTGGATTCTCGAAGAGGTCTTTACGGTAATAGAACAACATCGTGTTGTTGAAGTATGGGAAACCAACCAGTTTGCCATCCCAAATGCCCAGATTCTTGGCAAGTGGTAGTAAGTCATCCATGTCGTAACTTGGGTCAACAAGATCCGGGTTCTGCTTGATGAATTCAAACAAGTCCAGACATCCCTGGCTCACAGCTCCAGCTGTCATGACATCCCAGTTGAAAACATCAAAGGCTCCAGACTTGGCGCTTATGTCAGCCAGAATTCTTGGATATAACACCTCCCAGGATAGCGTAGTAACTTCAACTTTGATGTCTGGGTTTCTTTTCATGAACTCTTCAGCTAACCACTTCAACGAATCAGCATTGTCAGAACAAGCAACGACACTTATGGTAACCTCTGCAAAGGCGAGAACACTAAGCAATGCCAGAGCAAGCAATAATAATTTCAACTTCATAACAACACCTCCCCTGGAATTCTTACAAGATTCGTTGAGTAAGCCCTACTGAATTGCACAAGCATAATCACTAACAGATATGAGCTGGTTCTGTGTGACTTCGGTGCGTTTTTTCAGGTTATCACCCCCACATCGTGACAAAAAGCCAAAACAATGATCCAAAAAAGAAATCAGCACTCAATTGTACGTACATTTGTATTATACACAGTTGGAATTATCAGTTCAAAATACCAAAATAGAGGCATATCAGAAAAAAAACGGAAACATTGGCAAATATTTGCTTGTTTCACACACTTTTGTTAATTCTCTGTGTTTTTCTAAAGGAATCTACTCAAATCTTCGTAGAGGATGAAACCGAAGTATGAAATTAATCGAATGCGTTTTCAAAGTCAGTTATTCTTGATTGGATTGAACTGTCCAAGAAGTTGAGATGACTTCAAGGTTCTGCGAAAAGAAAGAATAGTAATAGAAGTTCTGACAAAACGATTGTCAGATTCCATCAATTTGAAAAATAAACTACTGTTAGACAAGCTGAGCCTATCTCTTATGAGTTGCCAGCCTGACCATATTTCGTGTGGTATTGAGTGTTCAGTCTATCTACTTCTGAGGGGTCCAAAGGTTCCACACGTTGATTTGACAGTGCAAAATAACTCATCTTTGCCACTTCTTCTAAGAACACAGCCTTTTTCACAGCATCATCCAAAGACTTACCTACCACTATGACGCCATGCTTTCTCAACAAAACAGTACCAGACTTTCCAATTACCTTGATTACGGCTTTACCAATTGCCTCTGATCCTACGGGAGCGTATTCTGCAAGTGGGATTTCTTCACCAAACACATCCGCGTGTGCAGTGCACAAAACAGGTATAGATTTTTCAAGCACTGCGAAGGTGGTTGCAAAAGTAGAGTGTGTATGAATAATCGATTTTGCCCATTCTATATTTCTGTAAAGGTACAAATGTGTGGCTGCGTCAACCGATGGTTTCATGTTCCCGTCTATGACCTTCCCACTCAAATCCACAAGCACCATGTCAGACGGTTTGAGAGAAGAATATGGTACACCAGAGGGTTTTATCAGTACCTTATCGTTGATCTTCAAACTGACATTTCCACTTGTGTATGCAACTAAGCCATATTTCTCAAGAGTCAGGTGAGCCTCGTAAAGTAGTTGCCTTTCTTTTTCGTACATAAGAACCCCTCCTGATCATTCTGCTGGTGAAAAGACAGAACTTCTTTCTATCAATTCCGGTTGAAGAATTAGTTTTTCGGCTTTTCCACCGTGAATCATTTTTAAGAGAATGTCCACCGCTTTCTTCCCCACATCTTCTTTGGGATGGGCAAATGTGGTTAATGCTTCTCTGAAGTCCCCCACTGGGGCGTCGTCAAACCCGATAACAGAAATATCTTCTGGTATTCTCAAACCAAGACGTTTTGCAACAAGTTGGAGCTGAAGTGCAGTCGCGTCGTTATAGCAGAAAATAGCTGTGGGCCGCAACTGTTTAGGCAAGTCGAGAAGCTCAAAGGAACTTTGCATAGGAGCTCCCGTGAACTCAGAGACATTGAATGACTTTTCGTAAATTCTCTCGAATCCCAATTCGTTGGCGCGTTCCACGAAACTCTTTGCTCTTATGACACTTGGCAGGTGAATAGATTTATAGAGCACGGCGACTCTCTTGTGGCCAAATTGGTGGAAAATCTCTGCAGCCTTCTTGCCTCCATAAGAATCATCGAGGACAACGCTACCAGCACCGTTTATGTTCCAGTCGCTGTGAACGAGAACTATCTTTATTCCTTCTTTCACCAACGATTCCACATATTCTCTGTTTGCCCTTTTCGTAGCGCTGCAAACGGGATCTATTATCAAACCGGTCACACCAGACTCTATCCACTCGGCGATTACTTGTCTTTCCTTGCTTGGATCCTCCGATGCATTGCCGAGCAACATCTTATAACCATTTCTGAACAGATAATCCTCGGCTCCCAATACAACATACGGGAATATATAGCTTGTGATCTGCTGTACAATTATCCCGACCGTTTGGTTTTCCCTCTCTGAATTCACAAATGTGCCAACACCCGGCCTTCTTATGATGAATCCCTTCACCACAAGCCTATCGAGAGCCTTTCTAACAGTCTCTCTACTTGCTTCGAACCTCTCCATTAATTCTTTTTCCGTCGGAAGTTTAACTCCTGAATAATACCTTCCTGACTTGAGTTCCTTTATCAAGGACTGTTCAATTAACTTGTACTTCGGGACTATGATCTCCACCTCCAAGAAAAGGTACGTACATTATTTTACGCGCAATTGAGAAATTAGTCAAGTCTGCGGAAAATCAAGGCAACTTTTGTCTCCAGCACAAGTTGCTGTGATAATATTAGAACTCAGTATTGAATTTGTTGGAGGTGACATAATCATATCATGAAAGAAATTATTTCGGGTGTACTTATAGGCTTGGCAAATCTCATACCAGGGATCAGTGGAGGAACTATCGCCGTTGTACTTGGAATCTATGAAAAGCTGGTAAGATCCATCGCTGACCTTGCAAAACTCAGACCAAGCAGGGAGCAATTCAAATTCATCATTCTTATTGGTATTGGAATTGTTGGGGCATTGTTGTTGGGATCTAAACTGATGAGCATAGCTCTGAAACAGGCAACGGGTTATACCTACGCTGCATTCTTTGGTTTGGTTCTCGGCACGCTACCGTTTCTATTCAAGAAAGCCGTTAAATTAAGACTAATCTATCTCTTTGGTGGAGTCGTTCTTTTGGTAGTTGTCGAGAACCTCAAATTGTCTTTCAAGCTTTCCGGGGTCTTTCTACCTCTGACAGGCTTTGTTGCGGCATTTGCCATGATCATGCCTGGGCTGAGTGGATCACTCATCATGCTCATTTTTGGAGCATACGAGAATGTGATAAACGCAGTTAGTACCTTGAACTTCTCCATATTAGTTCCGTTTGGTATAGGTGTGGTCTTTGGCATCCTTGTATGTGCATTATTCATGAAGTATCTGTATGAGAGGTTTCCTGACCAAACAAGAAGTTTCGTCCTTGGTCTTGTGATGGCATCGCTTATCAAGATACAGCCATTTAACAAACAAGTGTTCCATTGGTATGGGTATGTGCTCTTAATCTTGGTTATTCTTTTGAGTTTTTTTCTTTCGTTGTGGTTCACCAAATACACAAGGGAGTCTTGAGTGGAAAGAGCAAACGGTGTGATATAATCAACAATTGAAAGGAGGGGTTGCATGAGGATGTATCGTTGGATTCTGATTTCTCTTTTTGTGTTCGCTACCTTTGTTTATGCGAAAACCATAGCCGTTGGGACCAGTGCTGATTTTCCACCATTTGAGTACATTGAGAACGGACAGTTTGTGGGTTTTGACATGGATCTGGTTCGTGAAATTGCGAAATTGGCTGACCTTGAAGTGAAATTTATCGATATGAGCTTTGATTCGCTGATCCCGGCGCTGAGGGCAGGTCAAGTAGACGTGGTTGCAGCAGCCATGACTATAACCGATGACCGCAAGCAGATTGTAGATTTCTCGAGCCCTTACTGGACTGCCGATCAGAGTATTATAGTCAAGGCAGATAGCGATCTAACGATTACCATTCTGTTTCAGAAGGGCAGAATAGGTGTGCAGACCGGTACGACTGGTGATCTATGATGCACGGACAATTTAGTAGGTAAAGGCCTCTTACCAGAGAAAAATCTTAAAAGATACGATACATTTGTACTTGCGTTGAGTGATCTTTTGAATGGGAACATCGATGCAATCGTTCTGGATTCTCCAGTGGCAAATAGGTTTGCTGCCGTAAGGCCTGTCAAGGTTGTGGGTGTCATTGTCACAGGAGAGCAGTATGGAATTGCAGTGAAAAAGGGAAACAAAGAACTTCTGGAGAAAATAAACAGTGCTATAAAGGTTCTAAACGAAACAGGGAAGATGGCAGAGTTGATCGACAAATACTTTTAGCAAGTGGGGGGTTAGACAGTAGAGAAATTAGCGTTGGTTATCAATTCCTTGCCTGTGCTTCTCAAGGGCACACTTGTCACCGTTGAACTGACGATACTGGGTCTTGGATTAGGCTTTCTGATCGCGGTACCTGTGAGTTTTGCTCAAGTCTACGGTGGCCGTGTAGCCCGTCTTATCTGTTCTTTGTACGAGAGAACATTCAGGAGTATTCCTCTTCTTGTTTTGTTGATGTTGGTTTTCTATGGTCTTCCACAGATTGGGATTCGATTCGCACCTTTTGTTTCTTGTGTACTTGGTTTGGGTATAAGAAGTTCGGCGTACCAATCACAGATTTTCAGGGGAGCAATTCTCTCTGTGGGAAAAGGACAAACTCTTGCTGCTTTGTCGATTGGAATGACACCTTTTGAATCTTTCAGATACATAGTCTTTCCACAGGCTTTGAGATTCTCCCTTGCTCCTTGGACTAATGAATTCACCATAGTTTTGAAAGACTCGTCGATGGCTTATGCGCTTGGAGTGGTGGAACTACTCAGACAGGGTAGTTACATCATTTCTACAACTTACGAGCCAATGGTCATCTTTCTCACCTGTGCAGCGATATATCTTTTGATGACTCTATCGGCAAACAAATTGATGGGCTATGTCGAAAAAAAGTTGCAGATACCTGGTTTTGAAACCAAGGAGGTTTCACATTGATCCAGGTCGTTTTGAAAATCGAAGACCTCAAGAAAAACTATGGTAAGGCTGAGATCTTAAAAGGTATCTCACTTGAGGTCAAGAAGGGTGAGACAAAAGTCATAATAGGACCCAGCGGAACAGGCAAAAGTACATTGCTCGCCTGCGTTAACAGATTGGTCGAGCCAGATCATGGAAGAGTGCTACTTGAAGGTGAAGAAATCACTTCGCGTAACGCACACAAGATGAGACAAAAGATAGGTTATGTTTTCCAAGATTTCAATTTGTTCAACCATCTCACAGCTCTTGACAATGTGAGAATTGGACTGATAAAGGTTCAGAAACTTTCAAAAGAAGAGGCGACACAAATTGCCTTAGAACAGCTATCCAAGGTGGGTCTATCGGAAAAAGCCAGTCTTTATCCCTCACAACTGTCCGGTGGGCAAAAGCAGCGTGTTGCCATAGCCCGTGCGCTTGCAATGAGACCAAAGCTAATGCTTTTTGACGAACCAACATCTGCGCTTGATCCTGAACTCATTGGTGAAGTTCTCTCTGTGATGATTGACCTTGCAAGATCAGGAATGACCATGCTTGTTGTCACTCACGAACTCGGTTTTGCAAGAACCGTGGCAGATGAGATAATTTTCATGGAGAATGGTCTCATCGTTGAACAAGGACCACCTGCCTTGATATTCAGTAATCCTCAGAAAGATAGAACAAGACAGTTTCTCAGAAAACTGACTGAGTTGTATGGAGAGGAAAGAATCAAATGAGCTTCTGGCAGATAATACTCCTGTCCATGCCAAAACTTCTCAGCGGCTTGACCGTGACTTTATACATGACAGTCTTTGCAGCATCTGTTGGTCTTTTTTTCGGGATCGTCCTCTGCTTAGGAAGGGTTTATGGTAATAAATTCGCAAGATTGCTCAGCTCAGGATTTATTGAACTGATACGCGGTACGCCCATGTTGGTTCAGCTTTTCATACTTTATTATGGGCTTCCAGTTTATGGCATTAGGTTGACGCCACTTGTAGCAGCATTAATAGGTTTTTCCATCAACAGCGCAGCCTATCAAGCTGAGTACTTGAGAGGGTCAATTCAATCAATTGGAACAGGTCAGATGAAGGCAGCACTATCGATAGGAATGAAAAAGTGGCAGGCAGTGAGGTGCATCATCCTTCCACAGGCTCTCAGACGTGTTATACCTGCATGGACAAATGAATTCATCTATTTGCTCAAATACACTTCTATGGCCTACATAATTGGTGCTCCCGAGATGATGGCTCAAGCGAAATTCATTGCCAGTCGAAATTTCGAGTTCTTTAAGGTCTATCTGCTAACTGCTGCGGTGTACCTTTCGATTGTTTGGGTGCTATCCTTTGTCTTCTCTCATCTTGAAAAACGATTGAGAATCCCTGGGATGGTCGTTACCGAAAGATAGTCAAGTACCTTCTGAAGGTTAGAAAGATGCGATCAATCTGATTGATTTTGCCAAATGGTGACATTGACGGTGAATGTGATATTACAAGAAGTCACTCTACAAAAAACAAAACTGGGAGGCCGTATGCCTCCCAGTTTTTCAGTCCATCTGTTTATTGTCTTACGTATCTGAGTTGGGAATCGTAATCTTGCACGATACCGTTCAAAACTTCCTGAATGTACTGGGACAGAACACTGTCCATAGTGAACCCTGTGTTGTATCCAGGCAGACCCTTTAACATCGTATAACCGTCTCCGCCTTGTGCCATGTAATCGTTGGTGACAACCGTATACAATTTGTCTGACTCCAAAGGTTGTCCCTTTATCTTTGCTTCAACCACCTTGCCATCGACACTCTTCCATATCAAACCACCCGTCTGCAGGAAAGCACCTTGTCCTTCTTTAATCGTTGCAGCATACTGCAGTACTTCCAAGAGTTGAGATCCTGTCATTTTGATCACATACAGTGTATTTCCAAACGGCAGAACTGTGAGAACATCTCTGATCGTTATTTTCCCAGGTTTTATCGATGCTCTAATTCCCCCACCGTTGGTCAAAGCTAAGTCTGCATTTACTTTCCACATCATAGAGTCGCATATCATATTCGCGAGGTTCGTGCTCTTGGATCTGACATTTGCCCTCTCGCCGTCCAGCAATATCTTTGTTTCACCGATCACGGTATTGAGTTTTTCGCTTCCAATTGATTTGAAATAATCGAGTACGGTTTTCACGTAGAAATTCTCTTCATATGGCTTGCCAACAAACTCATAAGTATCTTTGCCATCGGCGTCTTTGCCTTTGTAAATCTTCAAGTTAACCGGTATTGGTTTCCAGCTCCAAGAAACAATCTTTCCGTTCTCGATATCAAGGTCGAGTCTGCCTACGTATTTTCCCCATTCCCAGGCCTGGGCTATAATCGTGTTGTTAACAAATTGGGCGTTTTCAAATTTGGTGTGGCTGTGACCGTCGATTATCACATCAATGCCATTGACAAGCTGTGCCAATTGTTTGCTTGTAGTCTTGCCTTCTCCTTCGGGTTCCCATCCAAGATGAGTCAAAGCAATAACAACATCTGCCTTTGCTCTCAGTTCTGGTAACAAAGACTTGCTTGCTTGGACAGCATCTGAAAAGGTTGCTCCGTTGAGGTAAATTGGTTCGAGGATGGCAGTTTCTTCCGTCGTGAGACCAAAGATCGCAACTTTTAGATCACCAAAATCTTTAACTACGTAAGCTTTGGTCTTCACAACACCTTCAGGATCGCTGAAGTTGGCAGAGACGAATGGGAACTTGGCAATTGCGATCTGCTTTGCAAGAATCGATTTTGGCTTGTCAAACTCGTGATTTCCGAAGGTCGTAGCGTCCAGTTTCATGAGGTTAAGAGCGAGTATATCAGGTGCCGCATCGAGTTGATCTGATTCGGGTACACCCGTGTTTATATCTCCTGCATGCAAGAAGAGTACGTGTCCACCTTGCGACTCGACTTCTTTTCGTACTTCTTCAACAATTGTTGCTATTGCCGCAAAACCACCAATATTAGGGTTGTTTGTCTCACTGAAAGCCCATGCATGGCCATGTGTGTCGTTGATGTGCAGAATAGTCAGTTTAGCCGCAAAGCTCAGAATTGTTACCAAAATCATCAGAATAACGAAAATCCTTTTCACCAAAACCAGCCCCCTTTCGTATAAGCGATATTCGATGCAACAAGATTTTACTACACCCACCGATATTTTGTATTCTTTATCCTTTAGTCTTGGTGAAAATTCTCAAAAGCAATTTCACGAATCCAAAGAACGCAAACAGAAGTCCCACAAGAAAAAGATATCCAATGATCCCCAGTCTTAAAGCAGTCAAGAAATTCTGTATCATCGTACCATACCCCCTACGAGAGAGATCAAAATCCCTCCAGCCAAAACTGAGCCTATCTGCCCTGCCGTGTTCGCACCGGCGGCATACATCAATAGGAAATTCATTGGATCTTCCTGTAATCCCATCTTATGGATAACCCGTGCTGACATAGGAAATGCCGAGATTCCTGCTGCTCCAAGCATCGGGTTGAGTTTTCTCTTCAAAAACAGATTCAGGAACTTTGCAAATAACACTCCAGCGGCTGTATCAAAGATAAAAGCTATTAGTCCCAGCCCGAGTATCACAAGTGTCTGTGGCCTTAGAAACTTATCGGCTGTCATTGTCGAGGCGATGGTAAGACCAAGCAGGATCGTCACAAGATTGGCGAGTTCATTTTGTGCGGATTTTGAAAGGTTGTCCAGAACGCCACACTCCCTCAGAAGATTCCCAAACATCAGAAATCCTATCAATGCGGTGGAGTTAGGAGCAAGAATGCTTGCGACGATCGTTACAGATATGGGAAAAACTATCTTTGCTATTCTCGGTATCTTTTGTGCTTTCGGTTGCATCCTTATGGATCTTTCTTTCTTGGTGGTCAACGCCCTGATCACCGGAGGCTGTATGATTGGAACCAATGACATATAAGAATAAGCAGCAACTGAGATTGGACCAAGCATGTGTTTTGCAAAGCGCGAGGCCACATAGATGGACGTTGGCCCGTCGGCAGCACCGATAATCCCAATAGATGCCGATTCTTTCAGATCAAATCCAAGCAATGTTGCGATCATCATCGTGCCAAATATGCCAAACTGTGCTGCGGCACCAAAAAGGAACATCACGGGATTCTCAAGGAGTGGTGTGAAATCAATCATCGCCCCTACTGCAATGAATATCAACAGAGGAAAGATCTCAGTCGCAATGCCTATGTCAAAGAAGATGCTCAAAACTCCCCTGTGTAAGACCCCCTGCAACAGTTGATCAAGCGCAGACGACAGAGGAATGTTCACCAGTATCGTTCCAAACCCAATTGGTAACAACAAAGCAGGTTCATATTTCTTTGCGATGGCAAGGTATATCAGGACCAAGCCAATGAGTATCATAACCACGTTTCCCAAAGTCAGTGAAGCTATACCTGAAAACAACTCTGTGAGCATCTTCCTTTCCCTCGCTTTCATTGATCACAAATCACTATTATATTATAGAAAAAACATGTCAAAAATGTAGCTGTACCACGCTAAAAAAATATATTACTTCTAAATCTTAATAAGAACCTTCAACTTCTAAGAAAGAAACTGCTAAGAGCTTTCGATGAAGAATCAAAGACTACTTTTGTTGTCAAAGCGTAATTCCCGCTGAGCAACAAGTGTATGTCTTTTCGAAAAATCTCAACTAAAAAGCTTCAAACTGCGATAACTCACTGTGTTCAACACAATCTATGTGCTAATATCTATTGAAAGAGTATCGTTCTGAAAGATGGTCGTGCTGCGTATCTGGCGAAAATGATCTATTGGGCAACTGTCAGCAGGGGCCTACTCACTCTCAGAGAAATCTGAGTTTGATTTTGCAAAGGTGATATCGAGATGACTATGAAGGATTTAGGCAGCATCAAGGAAGTACTTCGACAGAATGGTTATGAAATCGAGTCAGAGAAAGTCATACAAAATGGTGTTCAACTTCGAATAAAGAATTGTGGACACCTGCGGATTTACTGGCGCAAGGATGGTCAGACGACAATAGACTTTTCGCAGATCAATGATCTTTGCATTACCCATCTTAGAAATGTGTTAGATCAATCCGAATGTAAATTACTTGAATCATCAATGGATGATCTTGAAATTCAAAGAAGAGTGCTTGAAAATCTTCCTACTGATCCAAGAATGATTTTGCCAGCGATCGGTTCCGATGAATCGGGCAAGGGTGATATCTTTGGACCGGTCGTTGTAGCAGCAGTTTACATCGGCCAAGCCGAATACGCAAAGTTGAACCTTAGTCAACTTAAAGATAGTAAATTGCTGGATGACAAGAAAATCCTGTATCTGTCTGACCAGATAAGATCTCTTTGCGACTACTCGATAGCAGTTGTAGAACCAAAGGATCTAACCCGAGCTGTGAACATGAACAGACTTCTTGAAGACCTCCATGCTCGATGCATAAGTGACCTTGCGAGAAAAAGAAAACCTGTTATAGCGATTTATGACGATTTTGGTGCGAAAAAATTGAAGGAGAAACTCCGTGGTCTTGGTGGATTGGTGGTTCTTGGTTTCGTAAAAGCTGAAGTAAATGCAGCCGTTGCCGCTGCTTCGATTGTAGCAAGGGCAGAATTTCTATCTTGGATAGAGAAAGCCTCAGGCCACTATGGCAGGAAAATACCGCTTGGAGCTGGACAAAAGGCAATCGAATTTGCCAAGAGCTTCTTGAAGGAGTACGGTCTGGCAGAGTTTGAAAAACTGGCAAAGGTGAATTTTTCAAATGTTCGGAAATTGATTGTTTCTTTTGAAGGTAAAAATCTCCGTAGTTCCTAAAAGAGTACTATACCAAACTAAGTCTGTTGATTATCCTTTGTACGTTTCATGAAAGTAATCACATTCCGTGCGAAAGCAGCATTTGTTGCAAAGCGGATTACGTGGTAGACAGATTTTCCTTCCGAATTCTACCATTGCACCATTAAGTGGTCCCCACAGTTCTGAAGGAATCAATTTCGTAAGTTCCATCTCTGTTTGCTCGGGATTCTTTGTGTTGACGAAACCTATTCTGTTGGATATCCTGTGTACATGTGTGTCGACTGCTAATGCGGGTTTGCCGAAACCATGATACAGAACAATGTTTGCTGTCTTGCGGCCGACCCCCGGGAGTTTCAACAATTCCTCAAGATCTGAAGGTACCTTTCCCCTGTATTTCTCTACGATTATTCTTGACACTGTAACTATTCTCTCAGCTTTCTGTTTGTACATACCGGAGGCTTTGATCAGTTCATAGAGTTTCTCTGGTCGAGCCTTTGAGAGAGCGTATGGACCGCTATACTGCGAAAAGAGTTTTTCACAAGCAACTTCGGTATTCTCGTCTCTTGTTCTTTGGCTCAAAATAGTGCATATGAGTATTCTGAAGGGATCTTCTGTGAACTTATCACGAGGGAAGAGTTCAACGATTCTTTTCGCTATTTTTATCATTCTGGCTCGATCCGTTTTGCATACCTCCTTCGATTATTGTACAATGATAAAAGGAGGTGCGCGAATTGGAAAGACTCAATCGATTCTTTGACAAGATCGAACAATTGGGTATAGATGTTGCCCTGATCTATAATGTGGAGTATTCTTCGAAACCTTCTACTTACTATCTATCAGGTTTCACAGGTTCTCTCAGCGTTCTTGTGCTCAACAGAGATGAGCAATTTATCATTACCGATTCGCGGTATTTCGAGCAAGCCAGGCAACAAACTAAATTTCATCTTGTAGAGTACAGAAATGGCGATTTTTTCGAAAACATAAAGATGGTGCTGGACCGTTTCAAACCGAGGACGATAGGCCTTGAATTTCAAAGGATCAGCCACAATGCTTTTCTCAAGCTCAGCGAAAAGATTAAAGCAAACTTTGTTCCCTTGGATACGGTCCTGGATACAATGAGATCGATCAAGGAACCACAAGAAATAGAGAACATAAAAAAGGCGATTTGGATCAGCGAAAAAGCCTTTCTGAAAACTATAGAATCAGTGAGAGATGGTATAACCGAAAAGGAACTTGCCGCTGAGTTCGAGTACAACATGAAGAAATTCGGTGCCGATAGTGTTGCTTTTGAGACAATAGTCATCAGCGGTGTTAGAACGTGTCTGCCGCATGGTAGGCCGTCAAATAAGAAAATAGTTCCCGGTGAGCCAATCACTTTTGATTTTGGTGCGGTCGTGAGCGGTTACTGCGCAGACATAACGCGCACCGTTTTCTTCGGAAAACCCGATGATGAATTCAAGAGGATTTACCAGACCGTCTACGAGGCGCAGACTCTGGCCCTTAATGGTGGGAGCGCGAAGATGAAAGGCAAGTCAGTAGATGCACTTGCAAGAGACTACATTGTTCAGAAAGGTTACGGACAATACTTTGGCCACGGCTTGGGCCACGGAATAGGTCTTGAAGTGCATGAATCTCCGAGAGTCAATTCAACTAACGAGGAACTGTTGCCGGAATCTGCTGTTGTTACAGTAGAGCCTGGCATTTATATAGAAGGCAAATACGGGGTTAGAATAGAAGAAGATGTTTTGGTCAAAAAGGACTCTTTCGAGAAACTCACTAATTTGCCCAGAGAGCTAATGACTGTATGATTCGGAGGTGGAACTGTGGTAGAAGTTGGTGATCTGAAAAAGGGTATGGTCATAATGGTTGACAAAGAACCGTACCGCGTGATCGATGTGAACAAGCATCACATGGCAATGGGAAGAGGCATTATTAGAACGAGACTGAAGAGCGTGAAGACCGGTTTGGTCAAAGAAATGAACTTCAGCAGCGGTGAACGTGTTGACGAAGCCAATCTGACCTTTAAAGCCGCACAATATCTTTACAGTGACGGAGATCATTACCATTTCATGGCCTTGGATGATTATGAACAGTACGCACTGACAGAAGATGATATTCAAGATGCAAAGTGGTACTTAATCGAAAATCTTGAGGTCAGCATAGTGTTTCTCGAGGACAAACCGATAGGTATTCAGTTGCCAAATGTTGTGGTACTGAGAATCGTTGAGACCGAGCCTACTTTCAAGGGAGACACCGTCTCTGGAGGCGGTAAACCAGCCACGCTTGAGACAGGTTTGAAGATCACCGTGCCCTTTTTCGTTGAGAACGGTGAACTCGTGAAAGTGGACACGAGAACTGGCGAGTACCTTGAGCGTGCTTAGGAGGTGAACAGATGGAAACGAAGGGAATGGGAAGCATTGACATTTCTGACAATGCGATAAGAGAAATCGCACTGAGAAGTGTTTTCTCTGTGTTAGAGATTACAGATGAAAGAAAGCAAAAAAAGATTAGGAAGTCTCTCGAAATTGATCGCTCTCCTGAAGACAACATAACGATCAACTTGAAAATAGGTCTTCCATTTGGTAAGTCCTTGATTGAGATGGGACAAAAGATCATGGAAAGGGTGAAGATGGACATCGAAAGAATGACAGAACTTCAGGTTGTTGCTGTGAACGTGACCATAGAAGATATAGAAGAAGGAGAAGAACAGAGAACCGAAGAAAAGGAGTGATCGATCCTCGTGACTCGCCGCAGTAGAATGAGGGACATAGTGTTCAAGACAATTTTCCAAAATGAGTTTCGAAATGAATCAACAGAGATCTTAGTCAAAGAGATCATGGATCGTGAGAAAGAGGATTCCGTTAAAGATGACGTTGTAAGATATGTGCGTGGAATCTATGAAAACCTACCTCAGATCGACGAGAAAATATCAGTCTGTCTTGAGAACTGGCATTTTGAGAGACTGTCATCCGTTGACAGATGTGTGTTGCGATTGGGGACGTACGAGCTCTTATACGAGAAGGATGTGCCAATAGAGGTTACACTTGACGAAGCAGTTGAGCTTGCAAAGAAGTATGGGACAGAGAACAGCGGAAGGTTTGTCAATGGCGTACTTGATAGGATTGCGAAATCCTTTGCACCAGAACCAAAATATCACATTTGATGGAGGTGGGGGGATGCTTAACGATTTGCAAATAGCGAGAACGGCTAAATTGAGACCAGTTATTGATATAGCAAAAGATCTTTCAATTCCAAGAGAGTATCTTAGAAACTACGGGGATTACATTGCCAAGATATCTCACAAACTTGTGAACACTCTAAGTCAAAGAAAGGGTAAGTTGATCATAGTAACCGCGATGACACCGACTCCTGCTGGTGAAGGTAAGACCACAACGAGTATCGGTCTATCTATGGCTCTGAACAAACTCGGCCACAAATCCTTTGTCACGTTGAGAGAACCTTCGCTGGGCCCGGTCTTTGGTGTAAAAGGTGGAGCAGCGGGCGGTGGTTATTCACAGGTATTACCAATGGAAGAGATAAACCTTCATTTTACTGGAGACATACACGCGGTTTCAGCGGCACATAATTTGATTTCTGCCATGATAGATGCCCATATACGTTTTGGAAATGAACTCGATATAGATTTAACTCACATAACTTGGCCTAGAACAATGGATATGAACGACAGAGCTCTGAGAGATATTGTTGTCGGACTCGGAGGCCACGCGAATGGTTATCCAAGACAAGATCAATTCATTATCACAGCTGCTTCAGAGGTCATGGCGATACTCTGTTTGTCCAAAGATATAGTTGATCTTAAAAGGCGTTTGGGAAACATCGTCATAGGTTGGTCAAGATCAGGAAAGCCAGTAACAGTTCATGACTTGGGAGTCGACGGTGCTGCCGCTGTTATTCTCAAAGATGCTGTGGATCCGAATTTGGTGCAGACGATTGAAAACACACCGGCCTTGATTCATGGCGGCCCATTTGCGAACATAGCCCATGGTACCAATTCCATAATTGCTACCAAGATGGCGCTTGGTCTATCAGAGTACGTCGTTACTGAAACTGGATTTGGTTCAGATCTTGGTGCAGAAAAATTCTTCGACTTCGTTGCACCTCTTGCCGATCTTAAACCGGCAGCAGTGGTGATTGTCGCAACAATCAGAGCTATAAAGTACCATGGTGGGGTCAACGCAAAAGATCTTGGCCGAGAGAATCTGGATGCTGTCGCCAAAGGCATCGAGAATCTCAAAGCACATATAGAAAATGTCAAGAAATTCAACCTCCCTGTTGTTGTGGCTGTGAACAAATATGACACAGACACCGAGCAAGAAGTTGATTATGTTCTGGGATACGTTGAGAAGCTTGGAGTAAAAGCTTCATTGAATGAAGCCTTTGCTAAGGGAAGTGCTGGAGCAATGGATCTGGCAAAAAAGGTTATCGAAATAGCGGACGAGTCGAGATTTAGCCCCATCTACAACTGGGAGCAACCCATTGAAAGAAAGATAGAGATTCTTGCCAAAGAAATCTACCATGCACAAGAGATTGTGTACACAAAAGATGCTGTTGATTCAATGAAAAAAATCTCGAAAGAAGGTTTTTCGTCCCTACCAGTGATAGTTGCGAAAACCCAGTATTCATTATCGGATGATGCAACCAAACTCGGTGCGCCCAGCGGTTATACTTTCACCGTTAGAGATGTGAAATTGTCTGCGGGAGCAGGTTTTGTCGTTGCAATATGTGGTGACATCATGCTAATGCCCGGACTTGGTAAAAGACCAAATGCCGTGAATATAGATATCGATGAAAATGGGAACATCATAGGTCTATTTTAGGAGATGGTCCCATGTTGATTGACTGCAAGTCCATAGCAAAATCGATCGATGAAGAGACCTTGTCGTTGATTCAGAAAGCATCAGTGAAGCCAAGGCTTGTAAGTATTTCCGTAAAGCCAGATCAGGGCACTATTTCTTATCTGAGAAGCCAGCAGAAAAAGGCGCAATCTCTTGGTATTGAGTACGAAATGATAAATATCGATGACGAAGTTCAGCTTGAAGAATCCTTGCTAAGGACATCACAAGATGAGAGTGTTCATGGAATCTTCGTATCACATCCTTTACCTCCGAATTTCGATGAGATAAAGATTGCCCATTTGATAGAAGCCAACAAAGACATTGAAGGAAGAAATCCGCTGAATATGGGACGTCTTGTCTACGGAATGGAAGATTTTGCACCATGCACAGCAACAGCAGTTGTAAGGATCCTTACCTCAGTTACCAATCTAACGGGCAAGAGTGTCGTTGTGATCGGCAGGAGCACGACGGTAGGGTTACCCACGTCGATCATGTTACTGAGGCGTGACAGGAGTGCCACGGTTACTGTGTGTCACAGCAAAACAAAAGATATTCCCCAGATCACGAAAAATGCTGATGTGATAGTTGTCGCTGTTGGTAAGGCTTGCTTTCTGACACCAGAAATGGTTCGTGACAACTCTGTTGTCGTTGATGTTGGGATAAACGTGGTTGATGGGAAAATAGTTGGTGACTCGGACATATCGGTTCAACAAAAAGCACTTGTTACCCCTGTACCGGGCGGAGTTGGGGTTGTAACAACATCTATCTTGATGAATAGAGTTGTTAAGAATGCCTTGAGAGGTGGTAAGAATTGAGGATTTTGAGTGGAGTTAGACCAACTGGAAAGCCGCATATAGGTAATTACATAGGAGCTCTGAGAAATTGGAAAAGGCTTCAGGATGAAGGGCATGAGTGCTTCTATTTTGTGGCAGACTGGCATGCTCTGACTACTTCGTACGATGAGACTGATGAGCTGAAATCCTACACAAGAGATGTGATGAGATCTTTCCTCGCGTGCGGACTTGATCCAGAAAAGAGCACGCTCTTTGTACAGTCGGCGGTGAAGGAACACTCTGAGCTGGCACTGTTATTTTCCATGATAGTTCCTCTGTCATGGTTAGAGAGAGTACCAACGTACAAGGAAATGAAACAGCAACTCTCCGAAAAAGACCTTTCGAACGCGGGTTTTCTGCTCTATCCTGTTCTCCAGGCGGCCGATATTTTGATCTACTTGGCGCAAGGGGTGCCAGTCGGAGAAGACCAGGTGTACCACGTCGAACTTACAAGGGAGATTGCCAGAAGATTCAATTTTCTCTACGGAGAAGTTTTCCCAGAACCTCAGTCTTTGCTATCTGTTGTTCCCAAGCTTCCTGGGACAGATGGTAGAAAGATGAGTAAGAGCTATGGCAACATAGTACCACTCGAAAACAACTATTCTGAAGTTGAAAAAAAGATACTTCCAATGATGACTGATCCGGCTCGAAAAAGAAAAACAGATCCCGGTGATCCCCAGAAATGTCCGGTGTGGAGCTATCACATAGCATTCGGGATAGATGAACAGGATAGTCAGTGGGTTATCGAAGGGTGCACAAAAGCCAAAATAGGTTGCATAGATTGTAAGAAGTTACTGCTGAGAAACATGAGGCGAGAGCTCGAACCAATCTGGGAAAGATACAGCAAAATCGACTCAGATCCACATTTTGTGGATGACGTCATAACCAAGGGTAATGAAAAAGCCAGGTTGATCGCACAAAAGACAATGCAATCTGTCAGAGACAGAATGAACTTGCTTTTCTGAGGTGATCTGTTGGAGCTTGTATTCCGCTTGCAGGAATTCGAAGGACCACTGGACTTGTTACTCTATCTTGTGAAAAGACGCAAAATTAGTGTGCGGCAGGTTTCTGTTTCCCAATTGGCTGATGAGTTTGTCGCATATGTTGAGCAAATGAAAAGGTTTGATTTGAATGTCACATCTGATTTTATCGCGATGGCTACTCAGTTGATGGAAATGAAATCGAAGTACATTCTTCCTTCACTTACTGAGAGAGAGACAAAACAGTTGGCTCAACAAGAAGAAGATCTGTACAGAAGAATCGAGATGTATGAGAAGATAAAAGAACTAAGCGATCAGATAAAGGAAAGAATCAAAGATGTCGGGGCAAGGCAGTTGGTGAGATTACCATCTTTGCCTCAGATTGAGCAGGAAAAACTGTCCAAGATTCTTCAAGCTGCCCTGCAGGAACTCAACATCCGCAAGGCTGTCTACAAAATAAGAAGGCAGACTATGACAGTTGAGCAAGCCATGAACAGAGTACTTGATTTGCTTGTAGAAAGTACAGATATCGCCCTGTACGATGTACTCAGGATTGGTGAAAGCAGATATCAAGTGATTGTCTATCTTTTGGCCGTACTGGAGCTGATCTTTTTCAAGAAGGTTGTGATTTTTGAAGTAGATGGCAACCTCATATTGAGGAGGAATGATCTTGAACCTTAGGGGTATGATCGAAGCACTGGTCTTTGCCGCTCGCGGCATGACTGTAGAAAAACTCGCGAAAATCACTCAGACCAACGCAGAGACCGTTGAAAGAGTCATTGAAGAAATTGTTAGCGAATATCGTGGTGATCACCACGGTGTGGAATTGAAAAAGATTGGTGATGTGTATCGCTTCTACACAAAAACCGAGTACTCCAAATTGATCAGCAAGGTTGCGAGAACTTTCTACGCGAAACTCTCTTCAAGTCAGATGGAAATAATCGCGGCGATATTACTCAATGGCCCATGCACTGTTCAGATGCTCAACGAATTAAGAGGAAAAGATTCCAGTGCAATCGTGAGGTCTTTACACAAATCTGGCGTCCTGATGAGGAAGAAACAATCCAATACCTATGTCTATCAATTGAGCGAGAACTTCAAAGATTTTCTCATGATAGAAGGAGTGCTCGACCAGTCGATCGAGCACTCAAACCCTTCTAAGTCTTCACCTTCGACTTCTGAATCTTGATGAATTCACAAACACCATGCGGGCAAGAAGAAGCTTTGAGATGTTCAATGAAATCATTCCTGAAGTTCTCTACGATTGACAACAAAGGAACATTGATGCTCTGTCCAAGGCCACAAAGAGATGCTTCCTGCGTAACATAAGCTATTTGCTTCAACGTCTCAAGATCTTCCAGTTTGCCCTGGCCCTTGCTCATTCTCTCAAGGATCTGAACTGCAAGTCTTGTACCTTCGCGACAAGGAGTGCATTTACCACAAGATTCATGAGCGAAGAACTGCATAGTGTTGAGTGCAACATCGACAGGGCACACTTCATCGGACATTGCCAGTATAACACCTGATCCTATGGAAACTCCGTAATTCTTGAATGAATCATAGTCTAAGGGCGCATCGAGTTTATCAATACCGATGAATGTGCCAGCCGTTCCACCGGTCTGAACCATGTACAGATCTTTACCACCAACCAAGCCACCACCAAATCTGTAGATTAGATCGCGAACGGTTGTCCCCATAGGTACTTCAACAATGCCTCGTCTGACGACGTTACCGACAAGTGAGTAGACTTTTGTCCCAGGTGAACCAGCCGTCCCAAAAGATTTGAACCACTCTGGACCGTTCAAGATTATCTGGGGAATGTTGGCAAAGGTTTCCACGTTGTTGATCACCGTGGGTTTACCGAACAATCCATTTGTTGGGGGATATGGTGGCTTTAATCTTGGTCTACCGGACTTGCCCTCGATAGATTCAAGCAAAGCAGTCTCTTCACCACATATGTATGCGCCTGCACCAAGTCTGACCGTCAGATCAAAGTCAAATCCTGAACCCATTATATCTTTGCCCAGAAAACCATATTCATACGCATCTTTTATGGCTTTCTGAATGTTATCCACCGATCCATAGTATTCACCGCGTATGTATATATATCCTTTCGTTGCACCTACGGCGTACCCACAGATGGTCATCGCTTCAATTACAGAATGCGGATCTCCCTCCATAATCAACCTATCTTTGAAGGTCCCAGGTTCGCCTTCGTCTGCATTGCAGACAACATATTTCTGATCGGCTTGCACTTTGGCCGTGAATTCCCATTTCAGTCCGGTCGGGAAACCAGCACCGCCTCGACCTCGGAGACCTGAAGCCTTTACACACTCAAGAACCTGCTGAGGTCTCATCTCAGATAACACCTTGTGAAGTGCAAAGTATCCATCCCTTGCAATGTACTCATCTATACTCCTTGGATCGATGCTGCCTACATTTCTCAGTACAATTCTTGTTTCTGCACTGACCTTTTCCTTTTCGACAACGAGTTTCAGTCTATCCTTTGGTATTTCAAGTGAGAGAACCGATCTTCCTTTGAGTAGATGTTCGGTCACGATTTTCTCAACATCTTCTGTGGAACGAACTGAATAATAAACATCATCGGGGAAAATTGCCATGACAACGCCTTGAGTGTATACACCCATGGTACCTGTTTCCAAAACATCTACTGTATCCTGAAGGCCATACTTTCCAATTAGATCCTTTAGATAGTTGACGAAATGCTTTGCACCAAGTAATACACTGTTAGAGTCAACCGAGACCAGCACCAACATAGGTTTCATCGTGCATCACCTCCACTACGGAGGTTCTCGATAAGTTCCTTAACCTTCTTCGGTGTAAGATCTCCATAGTATTGATCGTTGATCATTATTACAGGAGCCACACCGCACAGTCCAAGACAGCTTGTTGTTTCCAGTGTAAAGAGACCGTCCTTAGTTGTCTCACCAAACTGCACTCCGAGCAGCTCTTTCAAGGTCTGAACTATCTCCCTACCACCAGTCACATGGCATGGCAAGTTTACACAGACACGTATCACATATTTGCCTCTCGGCTTGGTAGAGAACATTGTGTAGAAAGTGAGAACTTCGTAAACTTTTGACTTTGGCACTACGAGCTCTTCAGCGACTATCTCCGCAGCCTCAACTGGTATGTAATTGCCAAAGTAATCCTGGACTTTGTGGAGTGTGTTGATCAGTATATCTTTTTCCTCAAGAGACTCCGATTTTGCTTCTCTAACAAGAGCATGCACCTTCTCGCGATCGACCACAACCAACTCCCCCTTCTCACGGTGATACCTTGCTGATTGCACCAAATCTACAGACTTCAATACAGCTTCCGCACCTTATACAAACTTCGTTATCAATTTGATGCACTTTCCGTACTTCACCGGAGATCGCATTTACAGGACAGACTCTTGCACAAGCAGTACATCCAACGCATTTTGTGGGATCTATAACGTACCTTATCAATTGCTTACATTTGAGAGATGGACAACGTTTTTCTTTCACGTGTGCTTCGTATTCATTGCGATAGTACCGCAAGGTGCTCAAAACAGGATTAGGGGCTGTCTGACCAAGGCCACACAATGACGTATCCTTGATGACATTTGCCAGATGCTCAAGTTCATCGAGATCTTCCTCTGTTCCTTCGCCGGAGGTTATTCTGTCCAGAATCTTTAACATCTGTCTTGTGCCTTCTCTGCATGGAGTACACTTTCCACATGACTCATCGACTGTGAATTCCAGAAAGAATCTGGCAACGTCAACCATACAGTCATCTTCATCCATTACTATCATTCCACCAGAGCCCATGATTGCACCAAGCTTCTGAAGTGACTCGTAATCTACAGGTGTGTCGAAATGCTCTGATGGGATACAACCTCCACTCGGACCACCGGTCTGGACCGCTTTGATTTTCTTCCCTGTGGAAGATCCTCCACCGATTTCGTAAAGAAGCTCCTTCAAGGTTATACCCATGGGAACCTCGACGAGTCCCGTATTGGTGATTTTCCCTGCAAGGGCAAAGACCTTCGTCCCAGGTGATTTTTCTGTGCCGATACTTCTGAACCAGTTCGCCCCATTAACTATGATTGGTGGAATACAGGCAAAGGTCTCGACGTTGTTTATGACTGTCGGACAACCCCATACACCGCTTTGAGCAGGATAAGGTGGCTTGACACGAGGTTGACCCCTTCTTCCTTCGATTGACGCAATCAGGGCTGTTTCCTCACCGCATACGAACGCACCAGCACCGATTCTTATTTCGATGTCAAAACTAAAGCCGCTGCCCATGATATTCTCTCCGAGAAATCCGTACTCTTTTGCCTGCGAAATAGCCGCGTTAAGTCTTTCAATAGCCAGTGGATATTCTGCTCTCACATATATATATCCCTGATTGGCACCTATTGCATAACCGCCTATGGTCATCGCTTCAAGTACTGTGTGCGGGTCACCTTCAAGAACAGAGCGATCCATGAAAGCACCAGGATCACCTTCGTCAGCGTTACAAACAATATACTTTCGCTCACCTTTGGATTTTCTGGTTAATTCCCATTTCAATCCTGTTGGGAATCCTGCCCCACCTCTGCCACGAAGTCCACTTGCTTTGACTTCCTCTATAACCTGTTCCGGACTCATATTTTTCAAAACCTTTGCCAAAGCAAAATAACCATCTCGTGCTATGTATTCCTCAATATTCAGTGGATCTATATAACCTACATTTCGCGTTGCTATTTTCACTTGTTTGGCGAAAAATGGGAGCTTTTCTACTGCTTCTGGAATTACTTCGCCAGTTGGCATCTTGTAAAGGTATTCCTTAACAATTCTTCCCTTTAATATGTGTTCCTCGACGATCTTTCTGGCAGCCTGAGGTGTAAGTTTTTGATAGAAAACACCTTCTGGGTAGATCACCATCAAAGGACCTAAACTGCAAGCCCCCATACATCCAGTCTCAACAACTCTGACAACATCGTTAAGAGCGTATTTTTCGATCTCTTTTTCGAGTGCTTGCTTCACGCTTTCTTCCCCAGCAGAAATGCAAGCACCTCCTGCACAGATCAAGATTGTAGTTGCTGTCAATGGCACTGAGATCACCTCTTCTTAGATTTCTCCTCTTCGGACTAACAAATCAGTGACAACTTGGTTAGACATTATATGTAGCTTCACTATCCTTTTTGCGTTCTCAGGAGTCACATGACCATAAACAACGGGCTCCTGACCTTCCAGTCTCACTTCAACTGTTGGTTCAACCTCGCAAAGGCCCATGCAACCCGACTGGACGACTGAAACATCATTGATGTTGTTTTCACTCAAAGCTTCGACAACTGCCTTTAGAGTATCCTTTGCACCAGCGGCTATACCACAGGTACCCATTGCCACAGTGATCTTTCCTCTCTTACCTGTATCTCTCAATTGAAGCTCCTTGACGGCTTTCTCCTTGATCTTCATTAAGTCTTCAAGTGTCTTTATCTTACTCATCGTTACTTCACCTCCTTATATTTCTCAATGATCCTTGGAACCATATCGGGCTTTACTCTCCCGTAGAAATCCTTTTCACCAACGAGGACTACAGGAGCCATACTGCAGGCACCGAGGCATCTAACAGGGTGAATAAAAAAATGTCCATCTTTAGTTGGTTCCTCCGGTTTCGTGCCGAGTTCTTCCAAAAATCTCTCAAATACCCTGTCTCCGCCCTTTACATAACACGCTGTGCCAAGGCAGACCTTAATTTGTACCTTTCCCTTTGGTTTGGTTGAAAAGAAGTTGTAGAAGGTCACGACTCCATAGACTTGAGAGACCGGGATGTCAAGTGCGTCAGCAATGTGTTGTTGCACCTCGACTGAAAGATAACCAAACAGTTCCTGGGCTTTCTGCAAAACAGAGATAAGCTTGTCTGGTTTCGCACCAATCGAACTGATGTAGTTGTCCAACTCGTTGAGCAAACGTTCACCTGTCGTGCAAAGATCTGGCAACTGTTCCACCTCCTGTTAATAAATTCACAAACTTCAGCTCGATTATACCACTTTCAGTTGAAAAAACCACATACGATGGTAAAGTAAAGATGGAGGGAATTGAAGTGACGATGTTGATTAAGGTAGACCCACTGAAGCCTGCTGAAGATGTTCTGCGCAAGGCAGCAGACCTCATAAAAGAAGGTGGCGTGGTGGCTTTCCCTACCGAGACTGTCTACGGTCTTGGTGCTGACTGTTTCAACATTTCTGCTGTGCTGAAGATCTTTGAAATAAAGAAAAGGCCGCCCGACAACCCTTTGATCGTACACATATACGACAAAAAGCAACTTGAAGACCTAATTGACCAAGATTACCAAAAAGCTTCTGCAATCATCGATGTCTTCTGGCCAGGTCCTGTGACTCTAATATTCAGAAAAAAGTCTGATGTTCCCAGGGAGGTAACTGGGGGTCTGGAAACCGTTGCTGTCAGGATGCCAAGCCATCCTGTTGCACAAAAACTACTTTTGCTGAGTGCAACACCCATAGCTGCGCCGAGTGCAAACCTGTCGGGAAAACCAAGCCCAACACGAGCTGAACATGTAATAGAAGATTTGTACGGTTTGGTTGATGCAATCATCGATGGTGGCGAAACCCCTTTCGGAATTGAATCAACTATTATAGATTTCTCAAGGGAAAGACCAGTTCTCCTGCGCCCCGGTCCCGCGACGATAGAGGAAATCCTAAAGCTCGTACCAAACTTGGAAATCCCAGACTTTCTGCTGAAAAAGATCAATGAGCCTGTCAGACCGCTCTCACCTGGTATGACTTACAGACACTACGCCCCTGAAAAGCCTTTGATTCTTGTTACGAACGAAAACAAACTAGATGAAATACTTCTAAAATACCCAGAGGCTCCAGTCATCTGCCCTCAGGAAATGACCACGAGATTCTACGGAAGAAGAACTATTGTGCTGGGCACTCTAAAGGAACCTTTCACAATCGCACAGAATCTCTTTCATGTTCTGAGAACCGTTGATTCGATCACAACGAACGCTGTAATTGCCATTGGCTTTGAACCGAAGGGAATCTTGTTTTCTGTAATGAATCGTCTGAGAAGGGCTGCGACGGAGATTGTCGAATAATCGTAACTTGGCGGTGCTGGGTTCTTAAAAATCCCTATTCACGTAGTTACCCAACAACGCGTAAAATAACAGTATAAGACCACTTTTGAGGAGGTGAGTTGCCTTGGAGAGTACCAGTAGTTCTTTTAGTTTGCCACCATGAATTCTCGAGGAGGTGATGGAATGAAAGTGAAGGTCCAGGTTGACATTAAGAGATTCATCGAAAATGGTGATTTTAGGACGTTAAAGATGATTTTGACCCAGCAAGAACCCGCCGAAATACTTGAGATGATAGAAGAACTCCCAGCAGATGAAAAGATAATTGTATTTCGTCTCCTTCCCAAAGATCAAGCTGCTTTGGTCTTCAGTGAACTTGAGGCCGATGACCAGATAGCATTGATAGAATTGTTCAAAGAGGAAAGACTCAGAGAAATAATATCTTCAATGGATCCAGATGACAGAGCAGAACTTTTCGAGGAAATGCCAGCAAACGTTGTGAATAAGTTGCTTTCCTACCTCACACCGGAAGAGAGAAAGATCACTTTGTCTTTGCTCAACTATCCTGAGAACTCCGCGGGCCGTTTGACAACTCCCAGGTGTCTTGAATTGTACTCAGATATGACAGTTGCCGAGGCTTTGGAAAAGATCAGGAAGGAGGGTAAGGACAAAGAGACAGTGCACCTTATGCCTGTGATAGATAGGTCCAGAAAACTACTTGGTACCGTCGAACTACAGGACTTGATATTTGCGGAACCGTCATCCGCTGTCGAAAACGTAATGAATTCTAAACCCGTCTTCGTCTATGCGACTACTGATCAGGAGGAAGTTGCTCAGGTAATGAGAAAGTATGACCTTTTTGTTGTGCCCGTTGTAGATAGTGAGCAACGCTTGATAGGGATTATCACTATAGATGACATCATAGATGTGATAGACGAAGAGGCAACAGAAGATATTCAGAAGATGAGTTCTATCGTAACAACTGAAGAACCTTATCTTCACGTCAGTGGCTGGAAGTTGATATTCAGGAGGCTTCCATGGCTTGTCGCATTGCTTTTGGTAGAGAGCATAAATGGGAATGTCATAGCGAAATTTGAGAATTTCCTCGCATCGCTACCAATAGTAGCCGCTTTCATGCCCACAATGATGGATACCGGAGGTAATATCGGCTCGCAGATTTCGGCACTCGTCATAAGAGGTATGGCACTCGGAGAGATAAAACCGAAAGACTGGTGGAAGATAATTCTGCGTGAGATATTAATTGGTTCGGTTCTTGGAATTTTGCTCGGTCTGACTTTGTTTTTCAGATCGATGATGATCAGTTCGTCTATCAGAGTTGGGCTCGCAGTCTCATTGGCATTGACCGTGGTTGTGATTTTCGCGAATACCTTAGGTGCTTTTCTGCCATTTCTGGCGCGCTTGATGCGCATAGACCCTGCAATTATGGCTGGACCATTGTTGACAACAATAGTTGATGTTTCAGGAATTGTGATGTATTTCATGATCGTCCACCTAATGCTCAGATGATTTTGACTTTTTCTGCACGAGGGCGTATAATTTTTTAAGCCCGAAAGGGGTTATTTCGTTTTTTGTAGGGAGGAGTTGCACCATGAAAGGTACAGTCAAGTGGTTTGACCCCAAAAAGGGGTACGGTTTTATCACCAAAAAGGAGGGTGGAGATGTTTTTGTCCACTGGTCCGCACTGGAAATGGACGGCTTCAAAACCCTCAAGGAAGGTCAGGAGGTTGAGTTCGAGATTCAGGATGGTCCAAAAGGTCCTCAAGCAGCCCATGTGAAAGTTGTTGGGTAATAGCAGAAAAACCTGACCATAATTAAAGCCCCGCAAGAGCGGGGCTTTTCATTTTTCCATATTCAACCTAAAATCTTATAGACACATTTGCACCGACAGGTACTGCAGTGCAGTTACTTGATCCGTATGTTCTCATCTCTATACCAGCGCCTGCGCCAATTGCAAAGGTATTCATATCAAAGGTGTAGTATACCCCTATTCCGACAACGTAACCAAGCTTTGTAAAACTCGTAAGTCCAGGTATCGACAGACCACCGTAACCTTTGATCGTCACCGAAGAGAAATCATCGATTGGCAGATTATACTTCGCGGCAACTAACAGATCAAGTGCATACTGTGAATCAACGCCAAGAAATGTTGCTATGGTATCTGTTGACGGAGCAAGAAACCAAGCAAGACCTACTCCCCCGCCGATCTCTACACCTTCAGATACTTCGTAGGTTACCAGAGCACCGAATGATACGTAAGCAGTCGGAGATGCTGCAGTAGGTGTTGCAAACAGCACGAAGTCATAAGAGCCAAAGACATCAACGTTTACTTGAGCCAAACCAACAACAGAAATCAAAGCTACAAGTAATACTACCAGTTTCTTCATTCATACTCCTCCCTTCAGAACAATGATTCTGTCAAACAGTATATCACAATTTTCGCTGGTTGTTATAGTGATTTCTCATCGCCTCATTCTCCGGCAGAGACAGTATCTCTTCGATGACTCCTGCAGCCTGTTCGTAAGACTTTGTTCGGAGATCTTTGATCAGAAATTCAATTAAGGCCTTTTTATCACCGTTCATGATTGCGTACAACGCCCACTCCATTCTGAGCATTCTTGGTAAAAGATACATTTTTATAACCTTCTCGTTCAAAGGTGGATCGATCTTTTCAACGTGCCATCCATTGCCATCAACTGTTGCGGGTACCTCGATTACAACTCCATCTGGTATCTGTGGTATGTAACCTTGGTTTGGAACATTTATCACAAAGCGCTGAGCGTTGTTGTTGGCAATAGCGTCTATAAATGGTATATGCTGCTCACCGCTGAGCATATTGGGTGAAGTGAAAATCTTTATCTCCTGCTTGAGTTCCTCAGGTACAGAACCCTTAGGCAAAAACTTCAGGTAAGATTCCAGTGAAAGAAGTTTTATGGATTTGTTGTTTGAGAGATAATTTATCGCATCTGTAATCATTTTCAGCCTTTCTTGGTACCATTGCCACCCTATTTCTGAATCAGCACCTCCCCATGGTTCCCCATACCATTTTTTCTTGGTCTCAAGGTTGTAATTATATTTCCAGGAACCATTTCTGGGAGTATCTCCAATGGGCATCTGGCCATAGAATCTGTACATGTCAATCGAAGCTGGACTCAGTTGAAGATCAAACGGTGTTTTGGGCTTCCATTCCTTGGATTTTTCCTGAATCCATTCTTCAAGAAATTCATAACCGTTTCTCCCATTATAGAGAAATCTGTTGAGCCAAATGGCGTGATTGAATCCAGCCACCTGCCAATCGACTTTTTTCATATCCATTTCAAGGGCTTCTGCCATTTCATGAACCCCGTAGTGCCCATGGCAGAACCCTACTACCTTGATCTTCGAGCACCTCTTAACCAGATTCGTACCTTCGAAGACGGGATTCGCAGTCTGCAAAAGCCATGCATTTGGACAGAGCTTTTCCATTAATCGTGCCACATCAACAAAAAACTTGAGCTGGTTGAAATTACTCAGTGTGTAGTAATCTGAAACCATGTTGAATTCTTGGGTATCTATTCCACGGTAGTAACCATGCTTTTCACCAATCTGCCTTGCCTTTTCAAGGTAACTGTGCCCGCCCACCATAACGGTGTTTATGACAAAATCAGCATCCCTCAACGAATCCTCAAGTCGAGTGGTCTTTTCAAAGCGGAGATCACCCCCCAATTCCTTGACGTATCTTGAAGCCAGATCATAAACGCCATTCAATCTTGTTTCGTCGATGTCCATCAATGACACCAAACTGCCTGACAGACCTTTTGTTTTACACAGATCATTCACTAACCTCATGGAAAACACTGCACTACCAGCTCCAATAATGCTGATCTTTACAGGTGCCATAACCTGCCTCCTTCCATTTTGTCATCCCGAAAATTCCAAAACATCATCCTGCCATCAGTATCAGGCCAAGATTCTCTCTTAGAAAAATTTATCTAATCTTATTCTATCACTTTGTGTTTCAGACCACAAACAGATCCTAAAATCTGTACATGATATATTGTTCGAATTCTTTCAACGGTTAGATGGCTTTGTTGAGTGCACCGATGTGTATGTTTCTTCAATTCCAGTTTATCTCTGTATACATCTGTCAAAAAACTGTATGATTCTGATAAGCTAATCGAGGGTGTAGAATTTTCTTGTTGGTCAATCATTCCGGAGTGATAACCGTGGAGAAGAAGCGGCAACAGAGGGGTATAATACGTTCTATACTTTTCTTTGTCATAACCGCAATCGTTCTATTCTCAGTTTGTGAGAAAGATCGAAATATCGATGGTTTGAGCGTGAATCTTGCCATTGTTGATCTGGTTACAAGGTTCACGATGGCTTGCATTCTTTTTTCTTATTCACACGTCCTTCTCAAAATAGGTGCCTTCCTCTTCGCTTATGCGAAGATCTTTGGTATCGCAGGATTTGCCTGTTCAGTTCAGGGATTTTTCAAAATTGAGATGACTCTTGAGATTGTTGGTATTGCTCTCACCGTGATCAGTCTAATTCCCTTGTCTAAGAATATCCTGGGCGATCAATTGTTCAAGCTGGCTTTCTCAGATTCACTGACAGGTTTGATGAACAGGCATGCCTTCTTGAACCAAGCGAGAAAGTTCTTGAAGATTTCAACTGAAAGAGGTAGAACAGCGGCTGTCATTTATGTGGATCTGAACAGATTCAAGTCTGTTAACGATTACCATGGTCATCACACTGGAGACGAGGTGCTTGGAACTGTTGGCAGAAGGATCAAAACAATGGTGAGAAAGGGAGATCTGGTAGCAAGAATTGGCGGTGATGAATTTGTGTTCTTTTTGTCAGATGCAGATGAGAAAATTGCCGAAGATGTTGCTAAGAGAATAGTTGATAGAATTTCTTGCCCTATCATGGCCAATGGTGTACAATTTTGCCTTGGAGCAAGTGCTGGCATAGCGATTTTTCCAAAGAACGGTGAGACAATTGAAGAACTCATCGAAAAAGCAGATAGCGCGATGTACAAGGCAAAAGCAATGGAAAGTGGTTATATGTTCGCATCAAAAGCTGAGAGTATTTGAGGTGATAGAGTGTACGAACGAGACAGAGAGCTAATAGTGCAGTTTGGTCTGAGAATTTTGAGGTCTAACCATGTGAGTGGCACCTCGGGTAACATAAGTTTGAGGGTCTCACAAGATATGATAGCGATCACACCGAGTGGAGTCCCATATGATGAACTTTCCGCGAAGGATATACCCATAATAGATTTGGAGGGCCACTTAGTCGAAGGAAACCTAAAACCATCGGTGGAACACCAGCTTCACTGCTTGATATACAAAACCTTTCAAGATATTCATGCCGTCATCCATACACACTCAATCTATTCAACAGTTCTATCAATACTCCATAAACCCTTACCCGCAATTAATGAAACACTTCTGATGATTGGTGAATCAATACCAGTTAGTGAATATGCGAATGCCGGTTCTTCGCAACTGGCAGACTATGTAGTGAGCTGTATGAAAAAGAGTAAAGCGGTCATCATGGCCAATCACGGGCTTGTTTGTGCCGCGAAAACCCTACAGGAAGCCTTTGACATGTGCGAGACCGTTGAAAGAGGCGCGCAAGTTTACGTTACAGCACTGTCAACTGGTCTTCCAATTCACTTGATTGACGAAAAATGCGCAAAGGAAGCCATTGAGTTCCTCAGCAACAATTATGGTCAGAGGCGATGAAGTGGCTATTTTTTTCTGGTGGCTGTGAGCAATATTATCCCAAATACTATAACGGTTATCCCAAAGATTATTCTCACGAACTTCCATTGATAGAGACTTATACCGAACAGGACCGCTCCAATCCCAAAGAGAACGGTCGACGCTACAAGAATACCCTTATTACGATTGACGATATAAGTTTGAATCATGCCAATAGCCGGTGCCACAACGAAAATGGGCCATAGATAACTCATGTATGAAAAACCCATGATAGTGCAGAAAAGAAAAAGCAATCCTATCGTAGTGAGGATTCCCCCAGGGATGAATCTGCCAGCAGATTTGCCAAATGCGCCAAACTCAAAAGTCAGCCCAAGCAAAATCAATATCATCGACCAAACATAATTCACGCTCAAATTCAAGATCAGAACAAGGCCTGTGATGATCAAAAAGGTGGAAACCAAAATAGCACTTATACTCGCCCTTGGCATTTGAACACCTCCTATTGATTTAATTCTTTTTGAAGTTGAATGGCCTTCAGATACGTTTCCTGAATAGTTTTCATTAGGGCACCTCGAATACCTTCTCTCTCCATTCGGTATATTCCCTCTATTGTTGTTCCCGCTGGTGAAGTAACCACATGTCTGAATTCACCTGGGTGGTTCCCGAGCTTGAGCAAGAGTTCTGCCGAGCCTATCATCGTTTCCAATACCATTAGCCTTGAAGTTTCGTATGAAAGGCCCATTCTGATCCCTGCATCGATCAGAGCTTCTATGATGACAAAGACAAAGGCAGGTGCGCTCCCACTCAGTGCAGTGACAGCCGCAAGATGATCTTCGTCCACTTCGACAATTTGACCCAAACAAGATAGTACCTCGCAGCACCTTTTCCAAGTGTCGTCATTCAATTTTTTCGAACGCGCAGCGCCAACCACACCCTTACCAATCATTACGGGAATGTTGGGCATGATTCTTACGATTTTCTTACAGTTTGTCCGTTGGGCTATTTTCTCAATGCCGACTGCTGTCATCGTGCTTATCAAAATTCGATCGCCAACCTGTCCGATCTCTGAAAGTAAGCGATCACTGTCCTGAGGTTTCACGCACAAAAATGTCATCTCGCACATTTCGATTACCTTTCTGCTGGTTGCAACTTGATAACCATCTTTTGCAAAGTTCTCTATCTTCTTGAAAGAACGATTTGCCAGAACAATATCCCCAGGTTTCAAATAGCCGCTTTCAACAAGCCTTTTCGCAATGATTGATCCGATATTCCCAACGCCAATTATCCCTATCACGGTGTAGTTCTCCTCTCTATTAGAAACAATTACGAGAAATACTACAGTACATGGAGCATGAGGGAAAACTCAGATCTTTTCTGACGATCATAGCACACAAAGCCAAGGTTTTCAACCTTGACATCTCAAAATCAGGAGCTGTATTATTGTGAAAGAGTATTTCATAAGGTGAAATACACCATTTCTTATGCTGGGAGGGATTGAGATGAAAAAGGTACTAACAGTTTTGCTGGTAGTTGTGTCATTAACCTTGATCTTTGCGGAATGGAAACCCACCAAGTCCATCACCGTTATCGTTCCATGGTCGGCTGGTGGTTCAACGGACCAAGTAGCCAGAATGATCGCAAGTCAAATGGAACCGTTGCTCGGTCGCAAATTCGTGATTGTGAACACCCCTGGTGGAGCTGGTTCGATCGGTACAGTCAATACCTGGAACGCACCTCACGATGGTTATACCTGGACGGCAAATGCGGTTCTCGATCTTACAAAGTATGCATTGCTTGAAGAAACAATACCATTCACGCACAGGAGCTGGAAGTACTTTCTGCCCATCTATGCACCGAATGTCGTTGTCGTGAATCCAAATACACCTTATAAAACGATTGATGAACTTATCCAAGCTATGAAAGCCAATCCAGAGATCGCCATTGGATCTGCAGGAACAGGCAGCGGAGGACATGTTGCAGCCGAAATCTTTGCTGAATATTTTGGATTGAAGTACAAACATACACCTTATGCTGGCGGAAATCCTGCAACCGTTGCTGTGGTTTCGGGAGAGGTCGTTGGAAATATGCAATTCTCAATGGAAGTAGCAGATATGCTTAGAGCAGGAAAGTTGAGAGCTCTTTGCACTCTTAGTGCCGAACCATTGACTATTTCAGGCTATGGCACAATACCGTCTATTCGCCAGTGGTATCCAGATTTCCCAGATGTGGGTGCCTACTTTGGGTTGGTAATCCCAGCAGATGTACCAGCTGAAGTCTTGGAAACTGTTGGACAGGTTTTTGAGAAAGCTGCCAATTCTCAGGCTATGAAAGATTGGGCGGATAAGCAGGGTTTGGTTTCTGTTTGCATTTACGGTGATCAAGCGAGTGAAATAGTCGAGCAAGTTGCAAGACGAGTTACCTGGCTTTTGTACGACAGAGGTGTCTTAAAGATCTCTCCAGAAAAGTACAACATTCCAAGAATAGGTCAATGATCTACGGCGCCCACACTCGTGGGCGCTATTTTGGGAGGTTTTACCTTGAAAGATAAGATAACCGCCGTTATTTTTATATCCTTAGCTTTGTTCTTTCTCATAAATGCTATGTTGATGCCATTCACAACTGAGTATGGAAAATACGGAGCTCCTGGCATAGTACCTATCGTTCTTTCAGTGATTGTGATCTTATTGAACCTGATTATGATGCTGCGCAAAAAACAAGAGAAAGCTCCAGTGCAAATAACCAATGGAGATAGAAAGAAGTTGTTCTCTTTTGAAAATAAAAGGCTTTTGATCTCTGTTATATTTTGCTTAACTTATGTTCTATTGTTGGGCCATTTGAATTTCATAGCCTTGACAAGTGTTTTTGTGTCGGTTCTTTCCCTTATCTTTTACAGAAAGAAACCTATTCTGGTTATATTAACCTCGGTGCTTGTTACCTACGGTATTTACTACATATTTCAGAAACTCTTTCTTCTGCCTTTACCCTGAGGGAGTGTGTGCCGATGAACGTACTGGGAAGTTATTTTGAATATATCGTTGAGATGCTCTCTGATCCTTTACTTTTGTTCAACATGGCTTGGGCGACCTTACTTGGCATCCTTATTGGTGTTTTGCCTGGCTTGACCGCAACGCTCGGTGTTGCTATTCTAACAACGCTCACCTTTGGTTTTCCCGCAAAGACTGCCATAGCCATGTTGATTGGTGTCTATATCGGTGCGATCTATGGAGGAAGTAGAACAGCGATTGTCTTGAACATACCTGGAACACCTGCTAATGCCGCAACAACAGTTGACGGTTTTCCCCTTGCTCGTTCTGGCTACGCAGGTTTCGCCTTGAATGTCGCAACTATCATGTCTGGCATCGGATCAATTATCGGTGCTCTTTTCATAGTCACGCTTGCTCCATTATTGGGTAAACTCGCTCTTCAGTTTGGTTCATGGGAGTTTGCAGTTCTTGCTATCTTTGGCACGATCATCGCTGGCAGTCTGACGGCACCCAAGGACCCACTGAAAGGTTGGATAGCAGGTTTTCTCGGTTTGATGATCTCACAGATTGGAATGGACGAAATCACTTCCTATCCACGTTATACCTTTGGGAATATTCAATTGTATGGGGGAATTGCCCTACTTCCTGTTCTGGTCGGGGTCTATGGTATACCTGAGATCCTCATGAGTTTGAAGAGAACAACAAAGGCAGAAGTGGCTTTAGACTTTTCTAAGAAGAAAAGTGATCTGTCTTATGGTGGAACAATTCTCAAGAACTGGCTTAACATAATCAGATCTGGAATAGTTGGCGTTTTTATCGGTGTCATCCCCGGTGTGGGTGAGGATGTTGCATCTTGGGTTTCTTATGATTTGGCAAAACGTTCAAGCAAAGAACCTGAGAAATTCGGCAACGGTTCCATTGAAGGGTTGTCATCCGCAGAAACTGCGAACAACGCTTGTGTCGCGGGGGCGATAATACCAGTACTCACGCTTGCAGTACCTGGAAGTGCACCCGCAGCGGTGTTGCTTGCGGCTCTGTGGATACACGGTGTCCGAGCTGGACCGCTGCTACCCATCGAACATCCGGAGATGATTGGTAACGTCGCGGCTATGTTCACAATAGCAACCATCTTGATGGTAATCTTTGGATTGGTTATCACAAGATTGTTCCTCAAAATCCTTCTTGTACCAACAGAGATTCTCATGCCAATAATCTTCGTACTCTGTGTGGTTGGTACCTATGTGCTTAATGGGCGTATGTTCGATGTGTGGATAATGTTGCTCTTTGGGCTGTTGGGTTATTTCATGCGGTTGAACGATTTTCCCGCAGCTCCTTTTGTCCTTGGTTTCATTTTGGGACCGATGGCAGACACCAATTTGAGACGAGCTCTAATGCTTGCAAAAGGTAGTTTACTTCCGTTTGTAACGCGTCCTGTGTCCCTGGTACTTCTGATTGCAATAGTTCTTGTGATAGCCTCCAAATACATCCCAAAAAGGCGAGGTGCGAAAAATGAAAACGAATAAGATAAGAGTTGGGATAGTCGGTGCGGGATTTGTATCTCACATTCACATAAACGCCTACAGGGAGAACAAGGAATTTTTTGAGGTCGTCGGAATTTGTGCTTCTCACATCGAGAACGCAGAAAAAATGGCGAATCATTATGGGATTTCAAGAGTTTTCACAGATTATCAGCAACTTGTGAAAAGTGATTTGGTCGATGTCGTTGATGTCTGCGTGCCAACGAATGTGCACGAAGAGGTCATTTTAGCTGCGCTTGAAAACGGCAAACATGTGATATGTGAAAAACCTTTGACAGGATATTTCGGTGAAGATATCCCCGATATAGAAAAAATTGGAGAAGTAGATAAGCAACACATGTACCAGAAGGTGTTCGCAAAGATACAGAAGATAGAGGAAGCTCTGAAATCTGGAAAGTCAAAATTCATGTATGCCGAGAACTTCGTTTACGCACCAGCCGTGAGTAAGGCAAAGAGAATGATTTCTGTTTCAAAGGCACCAATACTCGAATTGAGGGCCGAGGAAAGTCATTCGGGTTCTCATGCGAGTTATTCCAGAAAGTGGAAGACGGCCGGCGGAGGGAGTCTTCTGAGAATGGGTTCACACCCGGTCGGCGTGGTTATACATTTGAAGCATTTTGAGGGAAGACTTAGGTATGGCAAGCCGATTCATGTCAAATCTGTTTTCGGGGAAGTAGGAAAGCTGACCAAAATTGAAAGTTTTAAGAGTTTTGAAAAACCTTACATGGTAACCGAATGGGTAGATGTTGAAGATTGGTCGTGCGCAGTTTTGACCTTTGAAGATGATTCAAAAGCGATAGTGATGTCAAACGATATAAGTCTGGGAGGAGTAAAGAATTTCGTACAAATAAATACTGCCAATGGAATGATATACTGCAACATAACACCCAACAATATGATGGTTGCTTATTCTCCTTCCCCAGAAACTTGGGGTGGTGAGTACATAGCGGAAAAGATAGAAACAAAAGCTGGTTGGACTTTTCCATCTCCAGAAGAAGACTGGGTCAGAGGTTATCCTCAAGAGATCAAGGATTTTGCCTTGACAATTTCCAGTAATAAGGAACCAGAATCAGGTTTTGAACTCGCAAAAGAAACTGCGATGGTTATATATGCAACTTATCTCTCAGCAGACAAGGGCGTCAGAATAGATTTGTGAAGTTAGGAGGCTGAACGATGGATCTGTCTTGCGAGTATGTTGGTCTCAGAATAAAGAATCCTATCATTGTTGCGTCTTCAGGGCTTGCTGAGAATCTGAAAAACATGAAAAAAGCAGAAGAACATGGTGCTGCGTGTGTCGTTGCCAAATCTTTCTTTGAGGAAAAAGTGTGTCGGATATCTCCAACACCGAGGTTCGAAATCATAGATAGAAAGATGGGAAAACTGAGATCACAGACTTTTTATTCCTTTGAACAAGCGAGTCCATTTGAGGCTGGTGAGTACTTCGAGGAGATTAGAAAGGCAGTGAACACACTCTCGATTCCAGTTATACCCAGTATAAACTGTGTAACCGACGACGGGTGGAAAAGATTTTCAAAGATGGCTGAAGAAGTTGGTGCTCCCGCGGTTGAGTTGAACGTTTCCTGCCCCCACGGCTCGATTTCTTTTAGAGGTGGAGATGTTGAGGAGAAGATCCTGACTGTGGCGAGAATTGTGCGTGAAACGGTTAAAATACCAGTAATCGTAAAACTCCCGATGCAACTGTCTTCACCGCTCTCGATGGCGAAGATGCTTGAGAAGATTGGTATAGATGGTGTGGTCATGTTCAATCGTTTAACCGGTCTTGATATCGATCTTGAGAATGAAAGACCTATAATGCACGGTGGATATGCAGGTCATGGTGGACCCTGGGCCTTCAATTATGTTCTAAGGTGGATTGTTAACAGCAGCCCCCATCTAAATCTTTCAATAGCCGCTTCCGGCGGTGTTGGAAGTGGCGAAGACATCGTAAAGTACATCTATGCCGGTGCCGATGTTGTAGAGGTGTGCAGTTTGATATATCTTGTCGGTTACCAAGCCGTAGAGATGTTGCTTGACCAAGTCAGGAGTTTCATGACAAAGAAACACTACTCGAATTTCTTGCAATTCAGAGGCAAAATAAGTGGTAAAGCAATCCTTGGTAACGAAGAAATAGACAGAAGACGTCTTTTCAAAGCGAGGATAGATCCAGCACTGTGTACATCTTGTGGCACCTGTCGGAATGTGTGCATCTACGACGCCCCATATCCATCAAACAAAAACTACGTCGTTGGAGATCAATGTGACGGTTGCGGGCTGTGTGTTAAATTGTGTCCAGTCAAGGCTATAACGATGGTGCCCTGGGAGGATGGACGATGAAAAAACTCTGTGCCGATGTCGTGGTGATTGGTGCTGGAGGAGCGGGATTAAGGGCCGCACTCTCTGCCAAGGAAACGGCGCCCGAACTCGACGTCTTGTTGATCAGTAAGAAACCCTTGGGAAAGGGTGGCACGACTGCCCTTGCTTGTTCCGATCGAATGGCCTTTCACGCCACATTGCCCTATACCTTGCCCGTGCAGGAAAACTACAAGCATCACGCACTGGACATATACAGAATAGGTGGAGAGGTCTCAGATTACGATCTCGCTGAAGTCCTTGCAAGGGAAAGTCATAAGGCAGTTGAATATCTTTTGAGTATAGGAGTCCCCTTTGCAAGAACAAAAGACGGAACTGTTGATCAGTTTCTCACAGACGGCTCGATCTACCCGAGGGCGTGTTATGTTGGGCCAGAGACGGCTATAGAAATTGCCAAAGCCTTGATCAGACAAATCCGTTCTACGAACGTCCACATTGTGGAGAATCTGATGGTCTATGATTTTGTTGTGAAAGATCAACGTGTTCTTGCTGCAAAAGCTGTAGATATTTTGAACAATGAGTTGTATCTGATTCAAGCAAAGTCGTTTGTGCTTGCAACAGGTGGTGCCGGGGCTCTTTATTCGAATAATGTATTTCCAAACGAGATGACGGGCGATGGTTACGCAGCTGCATTGAGAGCTGGAGCACAGTTAGTGAATATGGAATTCATGCAAATTGGTATATGTCATCCAAATCTTTTATTCGCAAGTTCAGGGAGTATGTTCAGAAGCCTTCCGAAAATAGTGGATGAAACAGGTAAAGAATTTCTGCTTGACTATCTTACACAAGAAGACAGGCAACAATTGGCAGTACTTGAATTCAAGAAGGGTGCGCATTGGCCTGTATCATACGAATCTCCAACAAAGGTGATTGACCTTGTGATCTACGCACATACCATGAAAGGGCACAAGGTGTTCCTGGACTTTACCGATAATCCATCGTATTTTTCTGCTCACCAAATACCAGAGGAAATACTCAAATGGAGCGAGAAGGTAGGTAGAGAACTGTTCTTCGGTACAAACCCATTTGAAAGGCTTGTAAAGATCAACCCAGCTGTTGTCGAGTGGTTGAAGGAAAGGCATATAGATCTTTCAAAGGAACCTTTGCAAGTGCGAAACTCTTTGCAACACTTCCAGGGTGGAATAAAAATAGACAAGAATGCCCAGACCACTGTGAAAGGGCTATATGCGGCTGGCGAGTGTGCCGGCGGGCAACACGGTGCGAATAGACCGGGCGGGAATTCCTTGCTCGACACACAGGTTTTCGGCGCGATAGCCGGGCGAAATGCAGCAATTGAGGCAAGGCAGATGACATTTGTTCCAGTTGAGACGAACCAAGATATCTTCAATTCGGGTGAGATTCCATCATCTAACGCAAGAAGATTGATCATTGAAACAATGTCCAAATCGGCTTTTTTGGTCAGAAAAGAGGGAGAAATTGCAAGAGCTCTCGACACAATTCAGTCTTTGGAAAATCAAGGCATATGCTTGGACGAAAGAGGCCTATCACATTTGCTCGAAACAAAGAACATGCTTCTTCTCGCCAAGGTAATACTAACTGCCATTCTACTCAGAGATGAAAGCCGTGGTCCTCATCTGAGATTTTCCCATTTTGAACCTCCCGTCATGAATTTTTTGCCAAGAAAAGATGAGTGGAACAAATACATCGTTTTCTGGCTCGACACAGATCAAAAGCTTCGTTATGAAGTGAGATTTCCAGTCAGACCAAGGGGTGATTGAAGTGAAATCAAAGGCTATGGTGCTTGAGCAATTCAACAAACCACTTTCAGAAAGAGAATTCGACATACCTCCTCTGCCTGAGGACGGTATCTTGGTCAAACTCCTTGCGAGTGGTGTGTGTGGAAGTGATCTTCACATGGCAAAAGGTGAGGATCCAAGAACCCCTTTGCCTATAATTCTCGGACATGAAGGTGTCGGAGAAATAGTTCAGATAAATGGCAGAAAAAAAGATCTCAACGGTGAAGAACTCAACGCGGGAGACTGGGTGATCTGGGACCGTGGAATAGTTTGCAATGAGTGCTTTTGGTGCAAAGTAGCAAAACAACCATACCTGTGTCCGAACAGAAAGATCTATGGTATAAATCTCTCATGCAAGGATTATCCACACCTTTTGGGTGCATACAGCGAGTACATGGTTTTGTTCAGGGAAACCCAGATGATCAAAGTCCCCAAATCGATCGATCCGGCGAGTATAGTACTGGCTGGTTGCTCTGGTGCAACCTCAATGCACGGTTTTGATACACTCACAGAGCCTTTGATTGGTAAGACCGTGGTCGTGCAAGGTGCAGGACCCTTAGGTGTCTTCTGTGTAGTTGCCGCCAAGTCACTTGGTGCATCCACAGTGGTTATGGTAAGTGGAACAAAACAAAGACTTGACTTAGCAAAGGAGGCAGGTGCAGATTTATTAATCAATCGTCATGAAAGTTCTTTGGAGGAGAGAATCGCGATCTTACAGAATCTCACGCACAATCGTGGTGCAGATGTGGTGATAGAAGCCAGTGGAAGTAGCAATGCCTTACTTGAGGGTTTCAGATTGCTCAGACGTGGGGGCACATATTTGGTGACCGGAGTTGCCGTACCTCAGCAATGTATACCTGTCGATGTCTACCAGGATATCGTTCTGAAGAATATTGATCTGAAGGGTGTATGGGTAAGCGATGCGAGGCACTTGGTTCAGGCGGTTGATTTGGTGATCCGACACACGAAGATCTTCGAAAAACTTGTAACTCACAGGCTACCACTGAGTCAGGCAAACGAGGCGCTCAGACTGGTGGAAGAAAGGCAGGCGCTGAAGGTTGTACTCACATTTCAATGAGTTAAAAGACAAAAAGAGTTCTCTGGAAAGTCCAAAGAAACTGTTGAGCATTATTGATTATATTGTTCGAAGTCCTCAAGGCGTTAGCGTGGCAGATGTGGCGAAGAATTTCTCGATGAGTATTTCAAATGCCTTCAAGTACATGAAATTGCTCGAAGAGTATGGTTTTGTTGTCAAAGATCAAAGCAAGAAGTATATACCGGGTTTCAAGTTGGTCGACCTGGGGAGCATAGTACTTCGCAGGGTAGGGTTGAGAGACATCGCAAGGCCTCACCTTTTTGATCTGGCTGCGAAAACCCACCAAACGGTAAACTTGGTCGTGCGCGATGGTGATTGGGCAGTCTACGTCGAAAAAATCGAGTGTGCAGAGAGTATGCCTTTGATGTCACGCATTGGCATGCAGATGCCATTGTACAGTACCAGTTTTGGTAAAGCAATACTGGCTTGGTTGCCAAGTGAGGAATTGCAGGAGTATCTCTCACGGGTCAAACTTGTGAAACGAACCAACAAAACCATTACCGAGCCCCAGAAACTTGTCGAGCACCTGAAGCAGACAAGGCAACGTGGTTATGCGATCGACGATGAAGAAAATGAGTACGGAGTAAGGTGTGTGGGGGCCGCCATTTTGAACCACGATGGTAAACCGGTTGGTGCTGTGAGTATAGCGGGTTCGAAGAACAAGCTCACGGCGAAATTGATAAAAAGATACGCATCATTGATAACATATTGCGCCATGGAAATCTCAAAAAAGCTTGGATACAAAGGATCAAATGAATTTTGCCCGAACCAGTCTTTTTCGTAGAAGCCGTAGTCACACCGATTGATACAAACTGCTATCTTTGCATGGATTTTCTGTGTCGTGTTCTAAAATAACTATCAAGGAAGGATTTTATTGAAATTGGAACCCAATACCATCGCAGGATTCTTCGATGTTATCTTGTACAAGAACGGCGAAAAGAAGATCTTCTCAGAGAAGAAGAGAGTGAGAACTCGAAAGATGGGTGACTGGCAAAGTAAAAAGACCACGCAGTTCACCTTACGCAAACTGCGTGGGATAGCAAACTTGGCTATAGGGGTTAGAATTCGAAACTAAGGCCTACTCTCAGGTATATCTTTCCATTGAGTGAATACTCAGCACCGATGAGTATGAAAAACATTTGGTTTACCTTGATTTGGCCGTCGCACCAGAAGGATATGTCATCGTTGTTGTACGCTCCGAGTGTGATATTGAAACCTTCAAAATCAAGCTCAGCACCAACCTTCCAGGACGGAGTGACAAATTTCAGTTCATCTATGAGCAATTTGAAAGGATAGAACTCTGCGAAAAGGGTAAGAACATCAGAAAGCCTTGAATAGTCAGAAGCACCAAGTGCCAAATAGAATCCTTCGTCATAGATGAATCTTATCCCTGCTCGGAGTCCTTCCTTTCCCACCGAACTCTCTACTCCAACCATAAAACTGAAAGGCACCAGGATCAACTTTGACTGAAATGAGAGTGAATCCAAAACCCATATCGATGCACCTATTTCACCACCAAAATCCATGAAATCTGTCGTGACAAGAGCATATATCTCGCTTGTTTTGTTCACAGCAGGCTCAAAGAGATTTGACAGTTCATCCATGCTTCCGATCATAAAGACATTCTCTTTTGGCAACTCACTGAGAAAGGACGCTCTTGCATAAATGGCGAAGTATCTTATGCTGTCCTGCGTTTTCGTCGTCACCAGGCAGATCGGTGCAAAATCCTGACCTACCCACAGTTCGTTATCGAAGACAGTCGGACTGTATGGATCTGAGATGACTATCTTTGTGGATACTTTTCCATCGGTGATGTTCAAAGGTGTCAGTTGAACCTTGATGCCAGTCCCGGTTGTTGTGCCGGTTCTCAAAGACAATTCCTCAGATCCAACATAGAGTACCGCGGATTTCCCAAGCAAGGTTGACACCCAAGGTCTTGAAGAGGTTTTTTCTTTTTCCTGTCTTGTTCCCACATCAAATGTAGTTGTGATAAAAGGTATCTTAACCAAGAGTTCCATCACAGAAGGGTCATAGGTTATGCGAAAATCGAAAGCAGAGAGATCCGGTTTGTCTATGTGCAATTCTTTGAGTCCGAGTTTGCTTGTTAGTTCATCACTCAGTTGAAAAATTTCAAGCTGGTAGATCACAATAGTTTGCTGCGCAAAAACAAAAAGGCACACCAGAACAAAAAGAAAGATGAGTATTGTTTTTCTCATCTTCAACACTTCCTCATAAGATCTCTGCGCTCAAAAATATCACAAGCTCTCTTTTGTTTTCACTATCTGACTTGACACCGAAAAGATACCTTAAGAGTGGTATGCTCCCGAAAAACGGAAATCCTGCATAGGAGTCAGATGACTGTTCAACGGTGAGGCCGCTTATCACAACCGTTTGCCCACTTTGTATACAAAGTGTGGTGGACAGTTCACTTCTCTTTGTTGAAAGAGAACTGCTTGTCTGTGCTGTTGTAAAATGACTCACAGTTGGTGCAATCGCAATTTCAAGTTCATTATTCCCAACCACTCTTGTTGTAATGTCAAGGCCGACTCCGACATCGACGGTCTGAGTTGTCGCGGTCCCGCCCTCCGGCTGAATGATTATTATTTCCCTTTGCCCCACAAACAGCCTCGCTGGCTTGTTCTCCTGAACGATGATCCACGGGTCTGCCTTTATGGTTGCCTTACGTTGTTCCTCAAGAGCCTGTATTCTCGCAACAATCGTTCCGAAGACATCTGTCTGAACCGATAATACCCCAGATACCAGTCCCAAAATCGCGGTCCAGTCTTCCTTAACCTGCTGATTTGCCCCAAAGGTGTAACCGAGTTGATCCAGTCCAAGGTCCATCATCGCATCCTTTGAGACCTCTGTTACAACGACACTTATTTTAACCTGCTTCGGTGGTACATCTATCTTTTTGAGATCTTCCTCGAATCTTTCTATGATTTGTTCTGGTGCCGTTATGGTGATCAGATTGTTCTGAGTATCGATTTTCACAAACGGCTCATAGAATGAAGGCAGCAGATTTTTGATCGCATCAACTTGCAGGTAATTTGGTTTTATCGTCTTGGTCTGCGCGAGGTATCTGAAAGCCGGGTTTTTCGGATCCGGTGCACCGACGAAATAGAACCCATCTACTTTTATAAAGGTGTACCCACCGGGCATCAGAATCATTCTCAGCGCCTTTTCCAAAGGTACTTCATTGAGCTCGATCGTGACAAAGCCACTCACCGTCGTGTCTGCAATGATCGGAATACCAGTCTGAGCGGCAATATCAGAGAGTGCGTCTAAGATGTAAGTGTCCTGGAAGAAATTAGAAACCAGTGGCTCTTCATCCCCGAAAGCCAGCAAAACAAGTAAAATCACAGCTATGACAAACAGTTTTCTCATTGCCCCTCTCCCCCTTCTATCTTAATTGTTCTCTTGATTAACAACGGTTCCACACCGCCAAAATCAATTCTCGCTACTATATCGTATTCACCAGGTTCAAGCTTAATTGGCATCGTAACACCGAAAAGCCTCTCAGTTTTCGGTAACACAGGTGTTTCCTCAGTATAAGAGGCACTGGCAAGCCTCTGTGTCGTGGCTGGCAGTATAATTCCACTGGGTTCTTCTTTTGGAGGTATTCGTTTTTCTACACCAATTGTTATCGAGGGTAACAAATGTATAGTGCCATCATTTCTGATAATCAGATCGATGTCCAAACCATTCTCTGTTAACTTGATGAGTTCAAAATCCGCCAAAATCTTTTTCACAATTGTGTCGTCCGCTCCAACATAAACCAACAAATTAGCGCCGAATTCGGTTCTTACATCCACGGTGGCAGATGAAAAGGCTATATCAAAGTAGTAACCACCCAGCATATCCTTTGGTGGGTTCGCCGTTATTCTGATTCTTCTACTCTGATTCGGCTTGAGCTGGAACGAACCGGGATTAACCTCTACCCAATCAGGTGCCTTTGCTCTTTCCTCTGCAGGGACAAGCTCTCCGTAGACGTCGTATTCAAGAGGATAAATGGAAGCAGTTATATTCGCAGTTTGCTGACCCCGGTTTGTGATTTCGACGGTGGTGCTCCTGAAGGTCCCTGGCAGTACCTTGAGCTCGATATTTCCAGGATCAACATAGAACATGGGAGCTTCACCGACTTTGGCTTGAGAAATCTTTGCCCCCGTTTCTTCGATTGTGAATTCAGTCTCTATCATTGCAGGTCTATGACCCCCGTAGTAAACTACTCCTTTTGCCACGTAGGTACCTGCTGGGAACTGCTTTAGAGTTATACTTCTAATTTTCACTTTCGCATCTGGCAGGATAACACCCCTACCTGCCCCGAGCGGAATTTTGGAGATTGTTCTTCCTTCCTTCGTCTTTATCGTCAGTTCACCAGTGACCTCGATGTGTATGTTGCTTTTGTTCCAAACTGTGACACTGAACACATTCGCATCGTCGCCCACTGTCTGTTTTATTTCAGCCAAAGATGGGATTTCACCTATCTTCTGGACCTCGATCTGGGTTGCGTATGCCTCCATTTTCTTGCGCCCAGCTTCCACCGACAACTCGAGATAGCTCGGTAACTGGAATTGAAACTGAGCGGCAATTCCCATAGCTTCAGGCATCACCTCTGGTTTTTGTGAAGGCGGGACGATTCTGAAGACAATCGCAGCGTATCTACCTCCAACCGTACCTCTTGGAACATTCACCTCGACCGTTACTACCTGTCCACCTGCTGGCTGAAGCGTGAAGTTGGTTGGAGTGACCTTTACCCATTTTGCAGCTGAATACAAAGTTGTTCCTGCTTCGGCAATGTTGTAATTTCCCTCTATGTCCTGCACAACATCTGCGACCACTACCTCTATACCAACCGAGTTGAATTCGTCTGCATTTTCAAGGAATATGTTGTAACTGAACTTATCACCCTGCGAAACTGTCTTTGTCACAACCAACGGATCGAGTCTCAAGCTGAATGACCCCTGTGAAACAGCCAAGTTCGCCAACAAAATCAGAAGAATGACTGTCATCTTTTTCAAGGTACTCACCCCTTATTGTCTTCTCTCTTAAAAACAGTAGGGGGATAACCCCCTACTGCGTCTCACAACTTTGCTTGAAGCCACCCAATCATTGTTTTTCAATTAAAAGTTAAATCCACCTGTAGCTGGGTCAATCCAAGGTTTAATTCTCTGGAGTGTGATCGTTACAGTGCCTCTTCCAATATAGTTGCAAGCAGAGTTGCAGTTCACAACTTGAATCATGTTCCACAGTTTTCTTGAAATACCTCCGTGTAGATCTGCACTGTCTGGTATGAAAATTCTTGCTTGATTCAACTGTTCTGCTGATACCATTTCTTCAATATCCTCTGGGAGATTACCTAAGCCATAGCCGTACCAAGCATCAACGGTGTCTTTCACATGGCTGAAGGTAGCTGCATAAGTCGGACTCTCAAAACCACTGAAGCTTATAACAATTTCTCCGTTGCTCTGGATGTAGAAGCTGATGCAGTCAGTTATATACTTTCCAGGTTTTCTGACATACCATGTCCATTTTGTTCCATCAAGCTGCCAGTTAATCCATTGTGCTACCTGAACCTCTGTCTCAATGTCCACTGTCCAGTTCTGCTTGTTGCAAGAACCATTTGCTGCACCAGATTTGTATGCCCTTGCCTCTGCAAATGGATCTGTCATGCTCAGCGTTACCCATTCACCTTCAACATCTTTCCAAACTGTTAATTGCGATAGACCGTTCTGTGCAACCGCGAAAACTGAAACCATAAGCATAGCTACTAAAACGATTAACAATTTCCTCATACAAATTCCCTCCTTTTCACCCTCTTGGGTGAGTATGTAATTTCAGTTATTTACTGTTTAAATCCACCTGTAGCTGGGTCAATCCAAGGTTTAATTCTCTGGAGTGTGATCGTTACAGTGCCTCTTCCAATATAGTTGCAAGCAGAGTTGCAGTTCACAACTTGAATCATGTTCCACAGTTTTCTTGAAATACCTCCGTGTAGATCTGCACTGTCTGGTATGAAAATTCTTGCTTGATTCAACTGTTCTGCTGATACCATTTCTTCAATATCCTCTGGGAGATTACCTAAGCCATAGCCGTACCAAGCATCAACGGTGTCTTTCACATGGCTGAAGGTAGCTGCATAAGTCGGACTCTCAAAACCACTGAAGCTTATAACAATTTCTCCGTTGCTCTGGATGTAGAAGCTGATGCAGTCAGTTATATACTTTCCAGGTTTTCTGACATACCATGTCCATTTTGTTCCATCAAGCTGCCAGTTAATCCATTGTGCTACCTGAACCTCTGTCTCAATGTCCACTGTCCAGTTCTGCTTGTTGCAAGAACCATTTGCTGCACCAGATTTGTATGCCCTTGCCTCTGCAAATGGATCTGTCATGCTCAGCGTTACCCATTCACCTTCAACATCTTTCCAAACTGTTAATTGCGATGCACCAAAGATTGTGAGAGCAAAAGCTACGGTTAAGATCAGTAAAAGAACCACCTTTTTCATGTGAAGATCCCTCCTTCTAACCCCTTGACAGAAATCATTTTCTGTCAACGTATGCCTTTGTGTTTTGAAGAGTGAAAGTTATTGTGCCCACGTTCTTGTAAATACCTGACGACTGAGTTTTCAGATCTACAAGCTGGTAGAAATTCAAAGATGATGAACCGGAACTCAGTGTCAAAACCATGCTGTTAAGACTCTGAGCTGTTATCCATTCAAAGTTACTTGGAAGATCATCACTTATCGTGTAGAAAACATCTATCTTTTCAACCCCTATCCCCCCTTGTGGTTGAAGGTTATCGAAGTTGCTGAATGTGACAACAACAGGGTATGAACTGTTCACGCTTACTTCAAAGGCGTTAGTGGTGTACTTTCCAGGCTTTCTTATGTACCAGAGGCTACCCGTATTCGAGATCGTTACACACATATCTGAGGGAGGTTCACCTCCAGCCCACGCAGTCTCTTGCTGATTGCCTTTTTTCACTGAAAGATGAAGAAGTATGTATATTTTTTGACCAACCTGAGGGCATCTGTTCAGGTATGCGATCACATATTCATCTTCGCTAACAGCTGGGTTGTAGGTGCGTTTGTAAGGAAATTGACCTGGATTCTGATTGCCCGTTGGCTTTTGGTTGTCTATTTTCAGCTGTGACTGTTCCGCAAGCCATCCACCGATCAACTCAAACTTGATATGAATGTTTGAGTTGTCATTCCAAACGGTCGTGGTACCAATGTTGTAATTCTGACCAGCTATAACACCGTAATAACTCTTAGTTGTATTGTCCTTGATCTGGTATTCTATGTAGTAGTACCACTGTGCTTTTGTCGTAACGGAACTTGAGGATTGTGTGTTCAAGCTATTGGACGGCTGAACAACAATTGTGCCGTTTATCCCCAAAGAAACAGATGAGTTCGACGTACCACTAAGCGGGGAAGAGATTACAACAACTTCTGATATATCTTGACTCACTCTTTGCCAAAGACCAGTTTCTGGATTGTATCTGTAAACTTTTGGGGAATAGGAAAGTGCGACTGTGGTTATGAGAATGAATAAGACCATTATCAACTCTCTAAATATCACCTTATCACTTAGAAATCTATCCACCCCCATAACCTCCTGGCATAAACTCTACCAAGAGTCTTGAAAACCTGTTGATAAACTCCTGATAATCTGCTAAAAATATACTCAAAATATGCTGAAAGACGCAGGGCGAGCAGAGCTCGCCCTAAAAGGAGGGAATTACACGTAAGCAGTCAGGTCAAACAATCCGTGGCCACTGAGGTTGAAAACGATTACCTTTTGTAGTTTTTCTTGCTTTGCCTTCTGAGCTTCTCTGATCGCGCCAGCGATCGCGTAAGAACTTTCTGGTGCCGGTACAATGCCTTCTAAGCGTGCAAATAACTTTGCTGCCTGAAAGACTTCGTCCTGATCCAATGCTATTGCTTGCACAAGGTTTTCTTTCACTAATCTCGAAACTATTGGTGCAGCTCCATGATATCGCAAGCCGCCAGCATGAATCTTTGGTGGTATGAAATCCTTACCCAATGTATACATCTTCAACAAAGGAGTCATGCCCGCTGTATCGCCGTAATCATACTCATACCGGCCTTGAGTCAATGATGGGCAAGCAGTCGGTTCACAGGCGAGAAGCTTGATATCCTTTCCGCTCAGCTTGTCTGGGATGAACGGCAGGATGGTGCCACCGAAATTCGAGCCGCCACCGTGACATCCTATCACCACATCGGGTTTTTCATTCAAAACCGCCAGCTGTTTCTTGATTTCCAAACCTATCACCGTTTGATGCAGAAGCACATGGTTGAGCACACTTCCAAGGGAGTATTTTGTCTTCGAATCTGAAAGGGCAACTTCAATTGCCTCGCTTATCGCTATGCCAAGACTTCCTGGCATGTCACCATTCTTCTCAAGCAAGGATTTACCAAACTTTGTTCGATCGCTCGGGCTTGGCACAACATCCCCACCGAAAAGTTTCATCAAATACTTGCGCATGGGTTTTTGTTCGTAACTAATCTTCACCATGAAAACATTCACCTTTAGACCAAACTTTGTTCCCGAGTAGCACAGCGCGCTACCCCATTGACCAGCCCCGGTCTCTGTGACAAGCCTTTCTGTACCAGCGATTTTGTTGTAGTAAGCTTGTGCGAGAGCAGTGTTCGTCTTATGACTACCCGTTGGGCTTGCACCTTCATACTTGTAATAGATCCTTGCCGGCGTTTGCAGAAACTGTTCCAAGTAGCTTGCCCTGAATAAGGGCGTGGGCCTGAAGACAGCGTATTCTTCAAGAACTGGTTCTGGAATCGGAATTTCTCGCCTATCGCTCACCTCTTGTTCGATCAAAGGCAGGGGAAAGATAGCAGCAAGCGCGTCGGGCGAGATAGGTTGTCTTGTCTTTGGATCAAGCGGAGGATCCAGTTTGAACGGAAGATCTGCCAAAACATTGTACCAGTACCTTGGAATCTCATTAACCTTCAAATCCACCCTGATTCTCATAAAGCCACCTCCTGATGATATCAAAATAAAAAGGGGCTCTCTTTGTTAAGAGAGCCCCAATTCGGTGTGACAAAACAAAAAGTGGTACTACCCCACCGAATCGGGGCAGTACCACCACCATTGATTGTTAGAAACTGTAGCGTTGCTGGATACTCTGAACAACCTTCTCAATTCATTGCACTCCTTTTAAAATACTTTACACCTAAGATAACACAAAGTCAAGAGGTTTTAAGAGATGCTTTTTCATGGTTTACCAGACTGAGCCTTGATCACATTCTTCTGTTTTTCTTTTGTACAATTCCCAATCAAGTTTCACTGATTCTATCGTATTTTCTTCATCGACAAGCTGCCTTCGAACGACGCTCTTCACAGTGAACCATTGTTCCAAAACACGATTAAGCACGCTTCTAAGGACCATCATCACAGCTTAGACCAATGCCAATGTACGATGGTTCCGTTCGATTAGGTTCCTGGGCAAGCTTGTCCAATATATATAATACGAATTTCGTACAGAACGAAAAACAATCAATTCAGCATGAGAACTATGAAAGAACACATTTTGTGAGATCTTTCCGCTATTGACCATCATTATGGAACTTATCTGTGTCTAACAATCACCTTGTGATTCTCTCCAGCCTAAATGGTGGTAAAATTCAGATGGTACTATAAGCGAACAATGAAGAGGTGACGAAGCCATGGATAGGTTGAGGATCGACGATTTTCTCAGGTACAAATTCCTTTCAAATCTAACCTTCTCGCCCAACGGAAGCAACATCGCCTTTCTTGTTCACGAGAGCGATTGCGATGAGAACAGATATTTCTCGACGATCTGGCTTTACGAATTGGCAAGTGGGAGACTTAAGCAGTTGACAACGGCTGGTCAGGAGAGTCTGCTTACCTGGTTGGATGAACGAACGATTCTGTTCTCAAGTGTGAGAGAAGAAAAAGACAGAAAAAGAAAGGAAGCTGGAGAACCATTAACGGTTTTCTACCAGATCGAAACCTGTGGTGGCGAAGCCAAAAGAGCCTTTGAGATACCTCTGGTAGTTAAGCAGATCGAACAACTGACAAGAGGATCTCTTGTTTTCACAGCGATCTTTGATAAAACTTCTGATATTCTTGCAGAGGCAGACGGGAGAGAAAGAGAAGAACTTCTGAAAAAACAAAAAGAAGAGAAGGATTATCAAGTGCTGGATGAAATCCCATTTTGGTCGAACGGGAGTGGTTTTACCAACAAAAAGAGGGTCAGACTTTATTGGTATGACATTGACACATGTAACTTAGTGCCGATTAGCGATGAACTGACAAATGTTGAACAGTTTTCTGTGGACAAAGAGAGAAAACGGTTGGTATTCATCGGAAACACTTTTGACAGCAAGATGGAAGTACAGTCAGATCTTTATCTGTACGACTTTGATTCGAAAGATCTCACCAAATTGACTCACAAGAAACCCTTTGACTATTCCTTTGCGCATTTTCTGCAAGATTTGATCGTTTTCGCAGGAACCGATATGGAAAAGTATGGGATCAACGAAAATCCGAAGATCTACGCGCTAAATCCCAAGACCAACAAAGTGAGCCTCTTGACGCCCAATTTGGATGTGAGCATGCATAACAGTGTCAATTCAGACTGCCGGTATGGAAACAACAGAACGAGTAAAGTGGACGGGCCATATCTTTACTTTGTCACAACACAATGGCACAGTTCGTACCTAAACAGGATCGACACAGATGGAAAGATAGAAAGGCTCACCCTGGATAATGGTTCTGTCGACGGTTTTGATGTCTTCGATGGTAAGGTCATCTTTGTCGGTCTGAGAGACATCAAGTTGCAGGAACTGTACGAGCTCACCAGACAGAAAGAAAGGCAGATAAGCTTCTTCAACGAATGGGTACAAAAAGAGAGAACGGTCTTCAAACCTGAGAGATTCACTTTTTCCTCAGCGGATGGGACAACCCTTGAAGGTTGGATCATCAAGCCTGCAGATTTTGACCAATCCAAGAAATATTCTGCGATACTGGACATACACGGTGGTCCCAAGACTGTTTATGGCGAGGTTTTCTTTCACGAAATGCAGTTTTGGGCGAATGAGGGTTACGTTGTTCTGTACACCAACCCGCGGGGCAGCGATGGTAGGGGTAACGATTTTGCCGATATCAGGGGGAAGTATGGGACTGTTGACTACGAAGATCTCATGAGATTTGTAGACGAATCAATCAGAAGGTTCACATTCATAGATGAAAACAGACTTGGAGTCACGGGTGGTTCATATGGTGGTTATATGACGAACTGGATTATTGGTCAAACAGATCGTTTCAGAGCAGCGGTCTCTCAGAGAAGCATATCCAATTGGATCAGTAAGTTTGGTACCACCGATATAGGTTATTTCTTTGTCCAAGACCAGCACCTTGCAACGCCTTGGAGTGATTTTCAAAAACTGTGGTGGCATTCACCGATGAAATATGCGGATAAGGTGAAAACACCGACTCTGTTTATTCATTCAGATGAGGACTACAGATGCTGGCTTACTGAGGCAATTCAGATGTTCACCTCTCTCAAATACCACGGTGTTGATTCAAGAATGGTTATCTTCAAAGGGGAAAACCATGAACTCAGCAGAAGTGGAAAGCCAAAGCATAGACTGAGAAGGCTTAAGGAGATCACAGATTGGTTCAACAAGTATCTGAAATGATCCTCGTTTTCCGGAAATTGTCACTGTATTTTATTAATAAAATATCTTGACTGTTCAAATTCTTAACTATATAATCTCGATGACACTGCACATGTCAATCCATGTCATGGAGGAATATTATGAAAAGATACCGTTCGACAGTTTTCTTTTTGATCCTCGCACTTGCCTTTGGCTTCATAGCCTTTTTCAAAGGAAAGATAAACGCTGACTATGTCGTTTTTTTGCCCGGATATACCCCAGGTGCCTCACTGGAACAGATTCAAAATCAAGACTTAAAAGACCTCCTCGATGTTTCCAACAAGTTTTCAGACGGGACACAGGTAGTCATAATACTCAGTTGTGATCAAACCTTTTTTCAACCGAACGAGATGGCGAAGGTTATCAATCTTCAAGGCGATTTGTCGAAACTGGAAGGTGTCAAAACAGTTCTGAGTGTAGTAAACTACGCATTCAAGATGCCATATCTCAGTGGTACTACTCTCAATGAGAAAATCGTTGAAGATCCTGAATCAAAGTCCTTTATTTCCAAGGATGGAAAGTACTTACTCCTCAATTGCATGCTCGCACCTTCTGATGATGCAAAGCCCGTTTTGAAAAAGATAGATGACGTCTTGAAAAGATACCAGAGTTTGTCACCGCTTGTCTTTGGACAAATAGTGATAAACGACCAGTTGTTCAGCGAAATCATAAAACAGGTGCTGGTCTATCCATCATTGATGTTTTTGGCAATACTGATAGTCTTCTGGATTCAAACGCGTTCTCTAAAAGCGAGCCTAATCTCCCTTTTCATTCCACTAATCGCGACGGTCATAGTTTATGGCTTTTCAGCACTCCTCAAAGTTGAACTTAACGTTATGACTGTTATGTGCGTCAGTTTTCTACTCGTCATAGGTTCAGCCTATGGATTGCATTTTTACAACGGTATTGTACGTTTTGGTAAAGACGTCAGAAAGAAAATGTTCAAACCGATATTCTTCTCCATGTTCACAACTGCGGTTGGCTTTCTGTCCTTCTTGTTTGTGAAGATAACAGCCTTCAAACAGCTCGGGTTGATGGTGTCCTCAGGTCTCGCACTGATATTCTTAATGCTTTTTACGGCAGGATACGAGTTATTTTACGATGAGAGGAAAGAATACGTTAGAACATTCTCTGCAAAGATTAACGGTAAAGTGGTGGGTAAGATCATGATCTACGCAGTGCTGGTGGTCTGCGCAATTTCACCCTTTGTCCTGCCTCGAATAAAGGTGGGTATGGATCAAGCGTCGTATTTTTCAAAGAACAGTCAAATAGGTCGCGCTTTGAAAATTCTCAACGAGCAGTTCTCATATCGTGAACCAGTCTACATAATGATCCAGAAAGATAGTTTTTTCACAGTGAAAGATACAGAGACGGTCAGGCAGATAGTTGAAAGGATCAGCGATGTGAACGGTGTCACTTCTGTTCAGTTTCCAACTTCATACCCAATCCCAACTCTTGCATTGCTTGCAAGACTTCAACCGGCGATAAGTTACTTCGTCGTTGATGGCAAAACAATAAGAATTGTTGCGAACATAACAGATGACGCTTACAGGCAAGCAGGGAAAATCAAGAAGGCTTTGTATGAGAAGCTGAAAGATTACAAAGACTACAAATTCACAGTCACAAGTGCGTCATTCATCGTGGATCAGATAAATTCACAGATAATGAAAAGCCAATTACAGAGTCTGATAACATCTTTAATCTTGATCTTTGCTTCTATTGTCATCGCATTCAGGAGTATCAGCTTCTCGGCGGTTATAGTGATTCCCGTTCTTTTAACAGCCCTTTCCAACTTCATCTTTATCTATCTAATGAGACTCAGACTGGATATTGCGACGTCGATTGTCGCGAGCATATTGGTAGGACTTGTGGTAGACTATTCTATACACTTAGCACATGACTTAAAAATGACCAAAAACATAACACAGTCGATCGAAAATGTCGGCATGCCCGTTCTCACAAACGCGCTTGGTCTGATCGCCGGTTTTGTGGTGATGTCTCTTTCAAGGCTTGCGCTCTTTAGAAACGTATCTTTACTTCTGGCTTTGGGTATAGCCTTTGGAGTATCCTTCACGATATTCTCCCAGCCACTCATAATACAGAAGATGGTGAGAAAGCTTGAGATTGGACAGGTTTCTCTCAAACGCAAAGATGGGTACGAGAAATGAGGTGAAAAAGTTCATAAGATCTGGGCTCGTTACAGTAAATGGAATTGTAGTCAAAAACGAAGCCTTCCACGTTTCTGAAAAAGATGTCGTCAGACTGAATGGAAAAACAGTAGCTGCACACAGAAAGGTCTATCTCACATTCAACAAACCAGCTGGATATGTCAGTGATAGGGTGGAAGATACCGCTTCGGTCTACGATCTTTTAGATCATCCATACGTTGATGAATTACAGGTTGCAGGCAGACTCGACAAGGATGTTGAAGGCCTGATAATTCTTTCTAATGATGGTAACTTCATACACAGAGTGATAAGTCCGAAGAATCACTTGCAGAAGGAGTATCTTGTGTGGTTTGAAGGCGATTTGACAATCGAGAAAATCAGACTTGTTGAGAACGGTTTGAAAACTGGAACCGAGGAGTTCAAACCTGCCGTTGTAAGACCAATTCAACGAGGTTTGCTGAGTCTCATCATAACCGAAGGAAAATATCACCAAGTGAAAAAGATGATGGCTCTCCTCGATCTAAAGTATTCAAGGATACGCAGAGTGAGGATTGGCAATCTTGAACTGGGCGAATTGAAACCAGGTGATTTCCGCGAGCTCTCGCAGGAAGAAGTTGAATCACTGTTCCTGAATTCTTGAGTGAGATCTAATCTTAGATCTTGCATAGATCACAAGAACGACAATTGTAAGGACAAAAGGCAACATGTTTGTGATCTCCGAAGGTATTCGCAAGGACTGCAGGGTGATCCCAGCCGCTTCGGCTATACCAAACAACAATGCGCCGAAAGCACCAAACAACGCAGAATTACCACCAAGGGCCTGTGCAGCAATCGAGATGAACCCTCTGCCCGCAGTCATATCCCTTGCAAACCATGAAACGTAGCCCATCGATAGAAATGCCCCACCAAATCCAGCAAGAATCCCACTGAGAATTAGCGAGAGAAATTTCATCCTGTTGACCGAAATACCAACTGAGACAGCGGCATCAGGGTTCTCACCAACAGATCTCATCCTTATGCCCAGAGGTGTTTTTTTCACCAGATAATTCACAACGAAAACCGAGAGTATAGCTATATAGGTCAATGCATTGTGTCCGCTCAGAATCTTGCCAACAAACGGGATCTCTTTCACCAATGGAATGTCGACACGTGGTATGGTGAAACTCCTCAAAGATGCAGATGAACCTTTGTCACCTGTGATAGCATACAGCAAGAAAACAGTCAGGCCAGATGACAACAGATTGAGAGCAACACCGCCAATGACCAAATCTGTCTTCAATTTCAAGTGGAAATAGGCAAGTATCACGGCGAGTATTATCGAGGATGCGACACCAGCCAAAAGACCAATCCAAGGATTTTGTGCGAATGAAGCCACTATCGTTCCCCAGAAGGCAGACATCAACATCATGCCCTCGATTCCTATGTTAATCGTTCCTGTTATAGAACTCAGAAGCGCTGCCAACACACCGAAGAGAATCGGTGTGGAGACTCTAATAACACTGTACCAAAACGCCGGATTGAGAAAGTCACTCACCTTTCATCGCCTCTTTAGCAATGGCCTTTTGCTTGAATTTTTCTAACAATGCCTCAGCAGTGATCAAAAGTATCATCAAACTCTGAAGAACTATGACTATCTCGGGTGCCACTCCTGTGGTTCTGCCCATGATGTTGGCACCTATTCTCAGATACGCAATGAACAATGCGCTCGGTATAACAAGAAAAGGATTGTTCCTCGCCAATATGGCCACTATGATCCCGTCAAAACCATATCCCGGCAACGACTGCCACACAAATCTTCTGTACATCGCGGTCAGTTCGATCCCACCGGCAAGTCCCGCCACCGCTCCAGACAGTATTTGCACCCAAAACATGATGCTCATGGTTCTCATTCCACTGTAAAGCCCGAATTTCTTGTTTACTCCTATAACCCTTATCTGGTATCCCCATTTTGTTCTGTAGATTAGCAAACCCATCAAAATCGAAAGCAAAACGGCTATGAACAACCCGGAATTCAGTCTATACTTTGTGATCACAGATAACCAGGCTGTTTGTGGAAATCTGTACGAAACAAGGGCACCTGCACTCTTGTCACGAAAGTAATTGTTCACCAGGAACAGAACCAGAAAGTAGGAAATATAATTCATCATCAGTGATGAAACAAGTTCACTTGCCTTCCACTTTGTTCTCAGAAAAGCTGGGACGAAGGCCCATATTGAACCAAAGAGTGCAGATCCGATCAGAGTCATGATCAGGTGCAACCACGAAACTTGTGGAAAATTAAGAGCAAAGAGCATAGCTCCAAAAGCCCCGAAGAACAACTGTCCCTCAGCACCTATGTTGAATACCTTTGCCTGGAATACCAGCGATAACGCCAATCCCGTCATCATCAATGGGACTGAGTTGTTGAGGAATTCAAAAAACCTCCGCTGTGTCGTCAAAGGACCGGTCAGAAAAAGTTTGAAAGCTTCATAAGGTTTATCTGTACTGAAGAGCAGGAAGATATACCCTATCAGAAGCGCAATGCCCACAGTTATGACAAATCTTGTAAATTCAAGCACCAAGAGTGTCTTTTTCATACTTTCATTGACTCCTTTATCTGTTCATCACTCTGCCGCTTAGCGCCGAGCATGTAATAACCAAGGTCTGTCTCAGTTATGTTCTCGTTCTTCAGGTGCGCCACTATCTCACCTTTGTAAAGTACAAGTATTCTATCTGCTATTTGCAAAATCTCTTGAAGGTCGGTCGAGATGAGAAGAACTGCCTTTCCGTCATCTCTCATCTGAATGAGTTTCTTGCGAATGAATTCGCTTGAAGCGACATCTATGCCATGGGTTGGCTGATTTGCTATGACTATTCTCGCAGAATTTGTCATTTCGCGTGCAACTACTACCTTCTGCATATTACCACCAGAAAGCATTCTAACAATTGTCGTCGGGCTCTTGGCTCTGACATCGAACTCCTTCATCATCTTCTTGCCGAATTCGAGTACCTGTCTTTTCCTGTAAATCAACCGACCAGAGAAAGGTTTTGTGTGAAATCTATCAGATATCAAATTCTCCGATATCGGTAGATCGAGCGCACATCCCACTTCAATTCTGTCTTCTGGAATATGTGAGATTCCCATTTGTCTTATCTTTTTCGGATGCGCGCCGAGTATATTGGTACCGTTTAGCAGGATCTTGCCCTCAGCCTTTTCTCTCAGCCCCGTCAGTATTTCAACAAATTCTTTCTGACCATTGCCTTCAAGCCCTGCTATCGCCAGTATCTCTCCAGCTCTAAGAGAAAAGCTGAGATTCTTGATGATATGAGCACCGTCTTCGCGAAAATAGTTCACATCTTTCACCGTAAGAAGAACCTCGCCTGGTTCGCGTCTTTCCCTTTTTATGTCATACTCGAATTTCCTTCCAATCATCAGTTCGACAATATCGGTCTCAGTGACCTCTCTGTTTTCGTAAGTTCCAACCACTTGCGCGTTCCGCATGATCGTTATTCTGTTAGCGATTTGTTTGACTTCATTCAACTTGTGTGTTATGAAGATAACCGTCAAACCGTCTTGCACCAATCTTCTGAGCACGTCAAACAGGTCATTTACTTCTTGTGGTGTAAGTACCGATGATGGTTCATCGAGAATCAGTATTCTTGCACCTCGCACAAGCGCTTTGAGAATCTCTATCCTCTGTTTAACTCCCACAGGCAAGTCCAAAACCTTCTCCCAAATTGGAACCTCAAAATTCAGACGTTTTGCATATTCAGTGATGACATTTTCCATCTTCTTAAAGTCGACAGAGAAAAAGCCTTTCTTTGGTTCTATGCCGAGCATGATATTTTCAGCGACGGTAAAGGATGGAACAAGCATGAAGTGTTGATGCACCATGCCTATGCCAAGGGAAATAGCTTCTTTCGGAGAACTGATATGAACAGGTTTTTCAAAGACTCTGAGTTCACCACTCGTTGGCCTTTCGATGCCAAAAAAGATCTTCATTAACGTGGTCTTCCCAGCACCATTCTCTCCAACTATTGCGTGAACTTCCCCCTGTTCAATGGAGAGATTCACACCTCTGTTTGCCACAACACCATTTGGGTAGACCTTCGTGATATTAACAGCTTCGATTGCTTTCATCTCATCCCCCAAGAAAAAGAGGGAGCCGAAGCTCCCTCAGGGTCTCACACTCATTCTGAGCTTGTTGAGATCATCCTGTGACATACCGAAGACCGTACCAACTTTGATTTCACCCTTGGTTATCTTATCCTCTATTTCTTTGATTTTGTTGCGGAACGCCTCTGGTACATTTTCTCTGTAGTACTTGTTATCAGCTACACCAACGCCACCCTCTAAGATCCCAAGAGCCTCTGCCTGTCCGTAGACGAGTCTACCTTCCATGTGCATCTTGATGCCTCTGAAAATCGAGAGATCAACGTTTTTCATCATGGAGGTCACTATCCTCTTTGCTATCTCAGGATCTGTGCTTTCGTATATTATCGCTTGGTCTGAATCGACACCTATCGCCCAACGATCGACTTCCTTTGCGGCCTCAAGCAGACCTATCCCAGTATTCCCAGCAACGTTGAAGATGATGTCTGCACCTTGGCGGTACATGGCAAGGCTCAGTTCTTTTCCTTTCGCAGGATCGTTGAAGGATCCAACGTAGGAAATGAGAACCTTTATGTTTGGGTTTATGAACTTTGCACCTTCAATGTAGCCGACCAGAAAGTCGTTTATAACAGGAATGTCCATGCCACCAAGGAAACCAATGATTGGTTCGGCGTTCGTCTTCGGCATCCCTGAAGTCGTAATCATTGCCGCCAAAGCTCCCATGAGGAAAGAGCCTTCGTTCTGTTTATACAATATGGAGTAAACGTTTTTGAGACCTGGCTTACTGTAATCAACTGAAGTGTCAAAGATGAAATACTTCTTGTTCGGATTCATTGGAGCTACTTCTTCCAAAATCTCCTGCATTTGCCAGGTTCCAACGATGATTATGTCGTAGTCTTGATCTGACAGATCTTCCAGATAGGGTCTCCAGTTCTCCTGCTTGTAGGAAGCTTCGATGATCTTTCCTTGAATCCCAAGTTGTTTCATCGCCAGTTCCAGACCTCTACCCGCAGAATCAAAGAAAGACTTGTCTCCGAGTGTGCCGTTCAAAAGTAATGCAACCTTAAGAGACTTTGCAAAACTCACGATTGCGATGATAACCAGCAAAACAATCAACAGTCTTTTCATCTGCCAACACCTCCCTCAATTAAGATCTCTATAGCTCTGATGGCTATCTTGATAGAATTCTCGAGTCCCTTTTCGAATCTCTCACCAGCCTGTACATAACCTTCGTCTGTGAGCTCCTCTCTGACGGTCAAGACTGCTCCAGTTTTCAGTCGCTTTATTCCTCCTACGATGTACAAGGCACCTATTTCCATCTCAATTGCAAGAACACCCGCTTTGACAAGCTGACTTTCCAGGTGATTGTGTTTTTCTGGATCAAAAGCCCTTCCATAGTACGAATCAGTGGAGAGTACGATACCGACATGAAAAGGATTTTTCACATCCTGTGCAGCCTTGACCAGTGCATCTACAACCTGAAAATCTGCAACAGCTGGATACTCGGGGATTATGTACTGAGAGGTTGTACCATCTAACCTCACCGCTGCGTTGACGATCACACTGTCACCAAGTTTTAGATTCCTTTGCGCCGCTCCAGTTGTTCCAACTCGTATCACGACCTTGGCATTTGTTGTAGCCAGTTCCTCTATACCGATCGCCATGGCAGGAGCGCCCATGCCCGTTGACATGACACTGACCTTCTCGCCCTTCACATAACCTGTGTAGGTGAGATACTCACGGTTGTCGCCAACTTTGACAGCATCTTGAAAGTACTTTGCCACGCGTTCGACCCTACCCCTGTCACCAACTACGATGACGTATTTACCCACATCCTTCGGATCAACTTTTATGTGATATCTCGGATCTACCATGAGCTACGCCTCCCTTAATTGACTGAGTTTTTCGAAAAAGAGATCGAAGAATCTCATTCTATCTGCTCTCAACATGACCTTCGCATTCAGAGTCTTGCCCGTTGTTCGCCACACATCAACTACGGTCTGCCCGTAGGTGAGTTCACCCTTTGTTTCAACATCAACGTGGTAGTCCTTTGTTTCGAATATCTCTGGATGAATCAAGTACATTACGGTGCACGGATCATGCAGCGGGACACCTTCTATGCCAAAAACTCTTTTGTAGGTTGATTTGAAGAAAACCAGAAGATCGGCAAGTAGATCGAACTTCGCTCCGAGTAACCTCATTTTCCGTACCTCTTCTTCTGTGACCACAACTTGGTGAGTTACATCCAAAGGTGCCATCACGATAGGAACTCCAGATTGGAAGACAATCTTTGCAGCTTCTGGGTCTGCAAAGATGTTGAACTCAGCGGCAGGTGTCACATTACCAAAGGCAATACCACCGCCCATCAAGACTATCAAGGCTATCCTTTTGATGAGATGTGGGTAACGGATCATGAAAAGTGCAATATTAGTCAGAGGACCCGTTGGAACAAGCACAACATCAGAATATTTCTCCAAAGTCTGAGCGATGAAGTCAACGGCATGAAGTCTTTCTATAGGACGCTTTGCTGGTGGAAGTTGAGCGCCTTCAAGGCCTGACTTACCGTGGATATCTGGAGCCACTATGACATTCCTGAAAAGTGGTTTGTCACACCCGGCAAATACGGGTACATCAATATCGAAGAGATCGAGAACCGTCCGTGCATTCTTTGTCGTGTTTTCCAGGTAGGAATTACCAACAACGGTGGTGACACCAAGTAATTCAATCTCCTTAGATGCAACAGATAAAAGAATAGCAAAAGCATCGTCATGACCAGGATCGCAATCCAAAATGATACGCACAGGAACACCTCACTTTGTCTGCTCTGAGAAGTTGGTTTCTTTTAGATTTTATCATTTACTCCACGGTTGTTCAATAATTCTCCAAAACTTTGCGAAATTTGGAGAATTCAACGCAACTCAATTTTTCCGAACTCTTCAACGGCAAAATTCTCAAACTCTTTTGTTACAAACAATGACTACAGAAAAGTCGGTGGTGAACCTAAAATCTTCTTCAGGAGGTGTTCAGATGTACAGATTGCTTCTCTTCATGGGAGTGCTGATTGTCTCCTTTTCAGGTCCCATGATCAAAATGAGCACTGCACCGGCAATCGCGGTGGCTTTCTATAGAGTATTCATAGGATTTTTGTGTTATTTGTTCGTACTGAGAGGAAAGATAAAAAGGTATGACGTGAAAGGTGAGATGCTTCTTCTGCTCTCGGGTTTTTTTCTGTCTATGCATTTTTTCTTCTGGATAAAGGCCTTTAGTTATACCACCGTTGCAGGAGCTGTCGTACCGTTGATGTTACAGCCCTTTGTGACTTCTTTTTTAGCATCGCTCATCTACAAGGAAAAAGTGACTGTGCGACAGATCCTTTCAACCTCACTTGTGATATTTGGGGTAATCCAAATGGTGTTTCTTGACGCAAAGAGTTTCTCGCGTTTTTCCAGAGGTGATTTTCTTTCTATTCTGGGAGTTCTTTTTGTCTGTGGATTTCTGATTATAGGTAGATTCATGGTGCCAAGAATAGGTACCTTTGCCTTTAACTTGAGGAGCTATGGAGTTGCCAGTTTTCTATTGCTTTTAATGGGTAACAATGCATTGATACAGACCTTCCCCTTGGCCGATTGGCTTATCTTTCTCTGGTTAGGAGTAGGATGTTCCTTCTTGGGGTACTCGATGATAAACAACTCTCTGAAGTATTTTGGAGCTATCACAGTTGCGATGGCTTTGGTGGGAGAACCTGTTTTGAGCATTGTGTGGTCTTGGCTGATCCTAAAACAGACTGCCACGATTCCCCAGTATTTTGGGCTTCTTGTATCTTTAATAGGAATGATTTGGTTTTTCGTTCGTTCGCGTCAGCAAAACGCTAAGTGAATTCAAACTCTACGGTGTAATTGTCAATCAGTGGTCTTGCAGAACTTATATGTATCTTCTTGCCGGTAAGCTCAATCTTCACGATTTCGTTTCCTGATCCAGATTCAAAATCCAGTTCATCGAAACACCCGTGAACTTCATAAACGGTTGATCTCACTTTTTTCAAATCGTGGTATGAATAGATCGAGCAATCTGGCTTGACGACACAGAGATATTCTCCATCTGGTATATTACCCTTTATCTGAGCTATTGTTTTGCCATCGCTGATATAATTCGAATCGATCAGAACTGCTACCGGCAAGATTCTTGCTGAGGTGAAAACCTCGCTCAACGGTGCGAAAGTTTTTTCAAAAGAGACCTTCATCGGTGTCAGCGGAAAGCCATAGGCCTGTTCTTCAAAGACCGCGATATCTTTTTGAGTCAATTTCGCCGATTTGTTCTGATAGTGCTTGCCGAATGTTGATGAAGATATCTCCAACAAAGATGCGTCGTACCCTTTTTGAAAGGCACTGAAAGCCTTTATAGACTCTTCGCGATCGGAGTATATGCAATCAAAAGCTCCTGAAAAGACTAACCTCTGTAAAGTTGAAATGGGGACAGAGGTTTTTCTGACAAAATCGTCAATGCTTGAAAATGGGCCCTTGGAAAAACACGCATTCGTAACTGAACTACCAATACCCACTATCACATCGAGTGGTAACTGAAATTCGTCCTCTTGTAATTCAACTGGATTGATCGAAGGGCACAGTACTCTGAGACCTCGAGAACGCAATTCTTGGACCGAAAGAAAAATCTTATCCTTATCACTTGAATGCACTTTGAGGTAATGCAAGAAGAACTCTTTTGGAAAGTGCTGCTTGATGAAAGCAAGTTCATAACTTATGTATGCATAGGCTACGCTGTGAGATTTGTTGAAGCAGTATGAAGAAAATCTGAGTATAACATCAACCAACCTTTCAATCAGAGATTTGTCGTACCCTCTGCCCAATGCCCTTTGCTTGAACTGCTCTGCCGCCTCTTTCATGGCGATCTGATCCTTCTGTGATATAGCCTTTCGGAAAAGATCAGACTCAGCGGGTGTCATTCCAGCAAGATCGATGGCGATTCTCATCAACTGTTCTTGATAGATCATCACACCGTATGTCTCCTTAAAAAACTCACCAGTTTCAATACAGTTGCGTTTCCTCTGCGCATAGGCATCGTTCAATCTGGCGAGCAATGGTCCAGGTCTGTTCATCGCGAGAAGGTCGCTGAGCTCTCTGATATCCTTGGGTTTCATCTGTCTACAGAGACTGCGCACTGATAGGCGCTCGAGTTGAAAGACACCGTGTGTTCTGCCGGATGAAATCTGCTTGTAGACCGATGGATCATTGATTGATATATCTGTAAGATTCAGAGTCTTCTTAACGCTCTGCAGTAATGACAGAGTTGTCAATCCCAGAATATCTATCTTTGCAACACCGACTTTGTCCAGTGAATCCATGTCATATTCCAGAAGAAGTGGCTTTGTATCAGCAACGACTGGCAAGCATAAGGCGGAATCCGATATGACAATGCCGGCCGCATGAGTGCTCCTGTGAAAGGGCAAACCGTCTAAAAGATCAACTACTTTGAGCGACGGCTTTATTCCAATCCTTTTTGATTCGTTCTGTATAGATCTCACAGATAGTGTTGAAAATGTGGAGATCTGAGCGACAAAACCGAACACCTCAGAGAGCTTCTCGATCAATAGAGCACGCTTTTCATCTTCAACATCTATGTCTATGTCTGGTAACTCTTGTCGGTGTTCATTCAGGAATCTCTCAAACAGAAGATCGTGTTCTAAAGGATCAACCTTTGTGATACCCAAGACATATGAAATAACCGATCCCACCGCACTACCACGACCAGGTCCAACACAGATGCCAAGATCTCTGGCTATGTCAACTATTCTCTTGACCGTGTAAAAGTAGGATTCAAATCCGAGTTTCTCGACTACCTCAACTTCTCTTTCAAACCTCTCTCTGTACCTTGGGCTTATTGTTTTGAGAAAACTCCTCAGCCAGGCCTTCTCTGGCTGTGGAAACTTCATAGGAACACATAGATCATATGCCTCACAATTGAGTAATGATGCTGCATCATCGAATTTCCCATCAAAAAAGGATGCCTCGTGTTTTGGCGGAATCGAAAGTAAACTGCACATAACTTCGTAGGCCTCGCGATGGAAGTCTTCAAGGTAGTAGACGAACTTTGCAGAATCTGCGTCGAGCCAATTCAGTTCTGGTTCTGTTCTTTTGTTGTAGGCATTGATAAGCTCATCAAACTCGGCACGATTTCTCGCATAGAAGATCTTCTTGTCAATCTTCAACCCGTGAACTGGTATTAAGCCCTTTTGCTTGCACAGGTGGTTGAAGATCACTGCAGCGTGGAAATTTCTGTCTGCCATCAACAGAGATTTCAACCCAAGTTCGCAAGCTTTGTCAACAACTTGTTCGATTCTCAAGATTGAGCCTTCAAAAGAATAGGGAGTGACAACAACTGGTATCATACATTCTTCACTGTCCGAGAACTCAGCTCTACAATCAGATGCTTGAAATCTTCAGGTAATGCAGCTGTGAAGCTCAACCAGTCGCCACTTCTTGGATGATAAAAACCCAGTTTCATGGCATGTAGCATTTGACGTGGTGCACCACAGATACTACCGTATAATCTGTCACCCAAAATCGGATGACCTATGTATTTCATATGAACCCTTATTTGGTGAGTACGCCCGGTCTTGGGATAAGCCGCAACCAACGAGGCAACATCATCAAAGTATTTCAAGACTCGGTAGAACGTTACAGCAGCTCTTCCAGAGCTGTTCACAGACATCTTGGTCCTCAAAACAGGATGGCGTGCCAGAGATACCGTAATCTCTCCTTGTGTCTCGTTCACTTTACCTCGAACCAAAGCAAGATACATCTTGGAAACCTTTCGATCTTTGAATTGCTGTGAAAGATTTCTGTGAGCCAAATCGTTTTTTGCCACCACTATGACTCCAGAGGTATCCTTATCCAATCTGTGAACTATACCAGGTCTCAACTCTCCACCGATCCCTTGAAGATCATGACAATGGTAGAGCAGCGCATTCACAAGTGTCCCACTCGTGTGTGAGGGAACAGGATGCACAATCATACCGGCTGGTTTGTTGATCACTATCAAGTCTGAGTCCTCATATAGCACCTCGAGTTTGATTGGCTCTGGTTCAACTGAAAGGGGCACAGGTGGTTCGGGATCAGGCACGGATATGATGTCCTTTGCTTTCACCCGGTAACTGGGTTTTTGCGGTCTGCCGTTGACTGTTATTCTTCCATCTTTAATGGCTTTCTGCACGAAATTTCTTGAAATCTTTGCCGGAATCTTTTCTAACAGATAGAGATCCAGTCTCTGTTCTTGCTCACCTTTGCTGACCTTTATCTCCAAGACTCTTCTCCCCCAACAACAAGCTGAGGAGTATTAGAATTGCTCCAAATGTGATGAAAAGATCGGCGATATTAAAAATGGCAGGAAAGTAACGCAGATTTATGAAATCAACCACATACCCGAGTCTGAATCTATCGACGATATTGCCAATTGCTCCGCCAACTATCATCTGCAGACCAACCCTTGCAAGCTTTGAGCTCTTGATGAATCCTGATATAAATGAAAGTGCCAGTGTCACGGCGAATGTTACCCACAACACCCATGGCGCCCTCGAGAACAGGCCAAAGACTATACCAGTATTCCTCGTGTAAGTGAACCACAAGAACCCCGGTATCACGAAGAACGGTTGAAACAAGAACTTCTCAATCAACATTTTGGACAACTGATCCATCAAGACCACAAATGCCACCCAGAACATCTCACTTCACCCTCTGGTAGAAAAAAGGACTCGCTATCTTCAAGCCGATCTCAGCGTAGTCGAAAATCCTTTCTGTGCTTCCAACAAATAGAATGCCACCGAGTCTCAAAGCTTTGACGAAGTTTCTATACAGTTGGTCTTTTGCAGATGCCTCAAAGTATATCACCACGTTCCTGCAGATTATCAGATCCAATGAATTGGGAAAAGGATCTTGGAGCATGTTGTGCTTTCTGAACTCGACTCTCTTCTTCACAAGATCTCTTATTCTGTAACTGCCATCGAGCAGTTCGAAGTATTTGTCAAGGTATGATTTGGGTGTGCTAACCATCGATCTTGCTTCATACAAACCTTCTCTCGCTTCCTCAAGCGCTCTTTCATCAAGATCAGTTGCGAGCACTGACGCGCTTGAGGGAGCCTTTAATTCCTCGAGCAGGATAGCCAACGAATATGGTTCTTCGCCACTTGCACATCCCGCACTCCATGCCCTGAATCTTCCTCTGCTGATTCCAAGTAGTTCTGGTAGGTACTTATCGCGAAGTTCCCACCATTTTTCGGGATTTCTGAAAAACTCGGTGACATTTATCGTGAGTTTGTCAAGGAACTCTTCCTTTGCCGCAGGGTTTGAAAGTAGAAACCTAAGATACTCTTGAAAGGAGGACAGTTTGTACTTTTTTATGAGTATCTCTATTCTGCGCTTGACTCGATGAGGTTTGTAACCAGATAAATCGAGCCCAAAGTACCTGTGTATCTCCTTTATAAACCATTGGAAATCCTCCATCGGAAGCTCACCAGAAAACTGGGAAAGAAAGTCCTGCATACCATCGCTCCTTCTGAGAATAAAACGTCAAATATATCTGTCCTATCTTCTTTCTCACGTCAAGAGATTCATTTGTCATCAATATCCATTCATCCTTGTTAAACCAACCAAATCCTATACTCGTTTTATTCGCAAGATACTGACCGAAGAAAAAAAGTCTATCTGAACCGAGACCAAATCTAAAGCCCATATTTGGTATGAAAAACGTGGAGATCTCGCCAAACGCGAAGCCAATCCCGTAACCATGATTCGAGACAAATGGTTCAACTGTGAACTGCCCCAACTTCACAGGAATTCCAAGATGGTAGCCACTAAAATTGTCAACGCAGACAGAAAAATAAGGAATTCTGAGAAACAAGGCGTATTTGTCCTGTAAAACGAACCCATAAGATCCACTAATTCCCCACACACTGAGAGTTTGCCTCTGATAATCAAGATTGCTGAAACTCAGCCAACCACTGTACGGTACGGCGTATCTCGCTCCCCCATTGTCCAATTTCATTGAGAAATACTTCAAATTATCGAATGGTTCATAGATCGGTAGAACCTGTAAGCCAGATCCGTTATCTGCAACACCGAGGCTGAAGGCAAGATCCGCCTCCACACGCCAGAAATCAACGTGTGGAGAAACTGTCATGCCAAACCAAGAAAAGCTGCCAAGGCCAAGATCAAAGTTCACCACGGCAGCCAATAAGTAAACAGGTGCTATTAACCAAACAAGCAGCAGTATCTTCATTGGTTCATCTGCGAAAGTATTGCCTCCATTTCTGCGTCGTCCATTTCAAAGTTCGAGTACACATCCTGAACGTCATCCATGTCTTCAAGTGCATTCAACAGTGTGAGGATCCTTTCTGCATCCTTACCAGTGACTTGCACCGTATTCTTGGGAACATAAGATATGTTTGCATCAATCTTGTAGCCGTTCTTCTCCAGCGCTTCTTTAACCGCTGTAAGGTTCTCAGATGATGTGACTATTCTTATGGGGTCTTCCTGATCATTGATGTCCTCGGCTCCCGCATCAATAGCCAACATGACCAATTCTTCAACATTCGCCACCTGCTCGCGTGGTACGTTTATGATACCCTTTCTCTCGAAGATCCAACTAACTGCACCAAGATCGGCAAGACTACCACCATGGCGGCTCAAAGTATGCCTCAGTTCTTGCGCAGTCCTGTTCTTGTTATCTGTAAGTGCCCGGATGTACAGTGCTACACCCGCAGGACCGTAGGCTTCGTAAATGATCTCCTGGTAATCTACTCCTTCAAGCTCACCAGTTCCACGCTTGATAGCCTTTTCGATGTTGTCTTTGGGCATGTTCGCTTCTTTTGCTTTATCGATTGCTGTTCGCAATCTTGGGTTCGTTTCTGGATCTCCTCCGCCCTCGCGAGCGGCAACGATCAGTTCCCTGATCAACTTGGTGAACATCTGAGACCGTTTCGCGTCCTGAGCCATCTTTCGATGTTTGATATTTGCCCATTTGTTGTGACCAGACATTCTTTTCCCTCCTAAGAAGAATTTTCTCCAAGATATTTTATCACTGTTATCGTTGTGTCATCATGCCTTTGGGTGTTATTGGTGAAACTCTCAAGATCACTCTTCACATCTTGTAATATTTGAACGACATTACCATGCCTGCAATCAAAAATTCGTTTGCACAGTCTTTCAAACCCATATTCGTTACCATTCACGTCGCGTGCCTCGACAACGCCATCTGTATAGGCTACAAGAATATCCTTTGGATTCATCTTCGCTTCGAAGACCGTGTAGCTTGTGTTCTTTATTATGCCGAGTGGTAAGTTCTGTGCCTCTATCGTATTTATGTTCTCTCCAGATAAAAATAACACAGGATTGTGGCCTGCATTTACCAGTTGAAGTGTACCATCTCGATGCAGGCATAGTAGGATCATTGTCACAAACCTGTCCTCCTCAAGATCATCGCAAAGCACGTTGTTCAGCTGTTCAGCAAGCTTTGATACACTGTCAACGTGATTAGAAAGCGTTCTCAGTGCACTCCTCAACGATGTCATCATCAGGGCTGCTGGGATGCCTTTTCCAGAGACATCGGCAACCGTGACAAAAACGCGATTTTCTCTGATGAGTATATCGTAGTAGTCTCCACCGACCTGAATGGCCGGAATAGTATCAGCGCTTATGTCGACATATTTGAGACTCGGTAACTTTCTTGGAAAGAGTCTCATCTGTATTTGTTTAGCTATCTCCAGTTGCTCTCTAAGCCTCTCTCGCTCTATCTCTCGTTTCAGTCTCATATACCTTTCGCATATCGATGATAGTTGCTGAGCGGCAGCCTCGAGAATCTTTCTGTCGGCTGCTGTGAACATATCCGGTACCCTCTCGACTAAGGTTATCTTTCCCCAGAGAGATTTGCCACTTTTTATGGGAACGGAGAGTAGATTGCGAACAAGATAATTGTGATCCGGCTCTATTAGAAGGACATTATCGTAGTCTTGCTCAATTATTTGTTTTGCCTTCTGGAATATCTCGTTGCTGATTTCGAAGGTCTTCTCGTGGTAGATCTTTCTATCGGCAACGTTCAGTTCAATGGAAATACCCAAGAATGGTATAGTCTGATGAAGCAACTCGACCAGTGGTTCCAGACCCTCAGATGGATCAACTATGTTGGAAAAGAGATTGTTCAACTCAAAAAGAGTCGAGATTTCCTGATATGTCTTTGATAATTCCTCAATATGCTCTTCAAGCAGTTTCGTGTAATCCTTTCGTTGTTGATTCAGTTCTGATAACATCTTGTCAACGGCCACGGCTATATCTTTCAAACTTGCCATGCCCTGATATGGTGGGAGATTAACAGATTCAGAGATCTTTTCGTACACCTGTTTTAGTTCATGTTCCACGCTTTATCACCCTGCGAACTTCCTCAAGCAGTTTTAATGGGCTGAAAGGTTTTGTTAGAAAACCATTAGCTCCAAGTTCCAGCGCCGTCTTTGGGTCATCTTCGCCACCCTTTGCAGTTAGCATTATAACGGGAATATCAGCAAGATTAGGGTCTTTGCGTATCCTTCGAAGTACCTCAAAACCGTCGACATATGGCATCATTATATCCAGTATTATCAAGTCTGGCTTGGCCTGCTGTAACTTCTCAAGAGCTTCCTTTCCATCTCTCGCTTCATCAACTGAATATCCTTCACGCACCAAATTAAAACTAACTATCTTTCTGAGTACCTCTGAATCGTCGACCACTAAGACTCGATAGCCCATGCAGATTCCTCCAAAAGTTCTGAAAGTCGCTTTTCATTGCACAAAGCTTCTACGCATTGAACAAGGACGAAACAGTCATTGCCGGTCAAGAATGGTTCATACAAGTATCGAGAACGAATGAGCCTGTCTTTTTTCTGTAAGTATCTTATCACAACAAATTCACCTTGAGAATGGAATTCCAAATTCTGGAAGAAATCGTCAACTCGGCCAGATTTGGACTTTTCAGTGATTTGCAACGATGCGCTTGGATCGAATCTCGAAAATTCAACGCATTTGCGAGGTATGAATACACGAAATTCGTAACCAGTTACAGCCTTGTTGGGATTCAGATCGGTCCACCAGATCCTTTCGGGATAAAGACCTCGAAGTGAAGTGCTTCTCAATCTGTTCAATGCACCATCAACCATCTGTTGGAGCTCGATTCTTGCATACAGTGCGAAATTGACAACACCAGTCGGCATTGGCTCAAGATATGAGATTCTTATCTTCCGATGGAAACCTTGAGTTAGAGTAAACGGCAAATCAGCACGACGGATATTTCTCTCGATCACATTGGACGTTTCAATCGCTGATAGAAACCTTGCAAGACCACATTTTTTGTATTTTACGACTGCGTACATTTTACCTCCCGCGCTTTTGGCTGACAAATTATACTATAATCATTTGGGAATTGGAAAGAGGTGATTTTCTTTTGTACTATAAAGTGTCACGGGATCCCATACATTCGGAGATATTTTTGTATCCTTTAGAGATACTGGCAACTGACACCAGGCCAGTGCAGAGACTGAGATACCTCTCCCAGCTTGTTGGTGCGGAACTTGTCTATCCTGGAGCAACACACAACAGATTTGCTCATTCACTTGGTGTCATGCATATCTGTGGCCTATACAGCCTCAGGCTCTTCGACGACCCAGCAAAGCAAAGGATCGTCCGTCTGGCAGGTTTGTTACACGATGTGGGTCATGGTCCTTTCAGTCATCAATTTGACGATGTTGTATATGCGAGGATGGGACTCAAAGATGGCCACGATGAGTACAGAAAGAGAATTTTGCTTGAACTGATGCCATTTGAAATGATGAAATCATATGAAAGGATATCTGACCCGAGAATGAAAAAGGCCATTGCTGAAGATCTGTCTCAGATATTGAATTCAGACGTTGTTAACCAGGACACATTTTCTACGCTGATGCAGATGGTTGATGAAGTCTTCAAAGGAGAAGAATCAGGGACAGCCGAGTACAACATCGTCCAAGGGCCTCTTGGTGCAGATCGACTCGATTTTCTCTTGCGTGATTCATATTACAGTGGAACGACACATTTCGGAGTGGGGGCCGTTGACAGAATAATAAGAAATTCTTTCATCAAACAAAAAGGTGGTCAGAGAATACTCTGCTACCACGCCAAAGTGATTGATCAGATCTATACAAGCCTGTTTGGTAGGTTCATGATGTACAAGAATGTGTATTTCCATAAGACATCAAGAGCTGCAGACTTGATGATACAGCAAATCCTTTCATTGATTTATAAGCCACTCAGACTTTCTGAAAGAGTGAGTGATCTTGAAAAATTCCTTGATCTGACAGACCAATTCGTATTTGCCTTGATAAAGCTTGAATTTCAAAGAATTTTGGAAAAGTATGATGCAAACGGAAAAGATATCATAGACGGGAAGATCGATCTAACAGAAGATGAATACTGTTTGGTGGAAGCCTACAAACTGCTGAGACGTTTTGAACAGAGAGACTTGTGGAAATTGGTCGCCGAGATCACCTTCTCTGCGGTCGGTATAGACCCTTCGATTATGAGCAAAGGTATTGTAGCTGACACACTTCAAAAGATCAGGTTGAGGTTGGAAAATCTTTTGATGGATCCTTCGAAAATCCCTGAGCAAGATCGGAAGGAACTGAGGAAGATTCTGGATGATTTTGAAGAACTTTTCAAGACAGATACACCATATAAACTCTCACTTGTCCATCCCGATGAATTTCTCAAGAGCAATGTGTATCTGTACGACCCCGCAAAAGACGAAGTCTTCTCCCTGGAAGAATTTCTCAAAGAGTATCCGGCCTACCATCTGATGGCGAATAATCTGGTTCAGATAGCGAGAGTTTATGTCACCGAAGATATCCGTCAGCTTTTGAAAAAGTACAACATAGTGCCAAAGACTGGAACTGAATTGACAACAAGGTGGTGAAGGGTTGAGAAAATTCATTCTTTTTTCCATAGATGTAGGGCTGACCTTTTTCGCTGGAGTGGTGGCTCTCTTTGTCCGACTGGGTTTTGACTGGCCAGAACTGGCAAAATACTTTGCAAGTATACCGATTTACTGCTTGATCGCATCAGTCGTCTATATAATAAACGGTACGTACAACATTGTCTGGCTTTATGCATCATTCAGGGATATGATCGTTTTAATTCGAGGCTCGGTTATAGCTTATTTTTCATCTGTCGTCTTCTTTCATCTCACAAATTCCGTTGTAATGCCTCGCTCGGTTGGTATGATGACCTTTCTGGGTTCTGCGATGCTTCTAATGGCGAGCCGCTTTTTCTGGCAATGGCTCAACAGTGTACAGCCATCTGGCAAAAAAAGAGTGCTCATCGTAGGTGCAGGTGACGCCGGGACAATGTTGCTTGAAGACTTTGAACGTAGGCCAAACCTTGGAAAAGTTGTGGCATTTCTGGACGATTCTCCAAGGAAGATAGGCAGAAAGATTCATGGCATACCGATCCACGGACCTATTGACCGAGCCAAAGATGTCATCCAAATACTGAAAATTGATGAAGTCATAATAGCTATACCATCTGCCACTGCTCAACAGATGAGGAGAATAGTTTCTCTAATCGATCCAAAAACCGTTAAGATACGAACTCTACCGGGGATATATGAATTGACGGATAAACAGGCAAGGGTGGGTTACCTCAGGGACTTGACTGTGGAAGATTTGCTTGGCAGAGAAGAAACAAAGGTTGATATAGAGGTTATAAGAACTTCTATCAAAGGCAAGAGAGTTCTCGTTACTGGTGCCGGTGGAAGCATAGGAAGTGAACTGTGTAGACAGCTCGCCAGCCTTGAACCATCACTGCTTGTACTGCTTGGAAAGGGTGAAAACAGTATATATCAGATAGACCAGGAACTATCAATCAAATATCCGGGTATAGAAAGAAAACGTGTCATAGCAGATGTAGCAGACACCGTTAGAATGGAACAGGTTTTTGTATCTACACAGCCTCAGATAGTCTTTCATGCGGCAGCCCATAAACACGTGCCTTTGATGGAAGAGAACCCATACGAAGCTCTTAGAGTGAATGTGTTTGGGACAAAGGTACTGGCTGAGCTGTGCTGTAAATACGCTGCAGAAAAGATGGTGTTCATCTCAACGGACAAAGCGGTGAATCCATCATCTGTTATGGGAGCAACAAAGAGATTAGCTGAACTGTTGCTACTCTCTATCGATTCTGAATCCAAAACGAACTTCGTCATTGTGAGATTTGGCAATGTGATAGGTAGTAGAGGCAGTGTAATACCCAAATTCAACGCACAAATTGAATCTGGCGGACCATTAACCGTTACCGATCCCAGAATGACAAGATATTTCATGAGCATATCGGAAGCAGTTTCTCTGATCCTGCAAGCCACAATTCTGGGGACAAACAGAGATTTGTTCGTTCTCGATATGGGTAAACCAATTTCCATAGATGAGCTCGCAAGAACCCTCATAATCCTGCATGGACTCGTTCCAGACCAGGATATCAAGATAACCTACACGGGTATCAGGAACGGCGAAAAATTAACAGAGGAACTTTTCTACAAAGACGAAACGGTTGCACCAACATCGCATCCCAAGGTGATGATTGTGAAAAACAGAAGGTCGCTCAACTATGAGACACTCTGTCATAACTTGGAACAACTCTCTCGGGTTGCGATAAACGATCCTGACCAGCTGCCTCACAAGATCCACGACCTTCTGAGCTCGATGTGAGAGGTTGCAGATGAGTTTTGTCATAGCATTCGTTCTGAGTTTGGTCTTTGTGAGGTTCTTCCCTCAAAAATTCCCTGTAGATCTGCCAAATAGCAGAAAAATCCACAAAATGCCGATACCCCTAACAGGTGGTACAGCTATCTTCGTGGCCCTGCTTGTTACAGAAAATCGACCTGGAGTCATAGTATTAGTTTGTCTGGCATTTCTCGTTGGCATCTTGGACGATATTGAGCAGCTTTCGTACAAGATCAAACTGCCATTTCAACTAATTATTGCTCTTTTTGGAACAATGAGTGCCCCAAATGGACTGTATTTTCTTTCAATTCCACTGAATGCGGTCTTTGGGAAGATCGTGCTGATCTTCTGGTTCATGTCGATGTTCAATGCGATTAATATGATCGATGGTATGGATGCACTTGCGTGTTCTACGTCTATGCTGAGCGCGTTTCTAATGGGTGAGTGGCATCTTGGACTTGCAATAGGTGGCTTTTTACCTTTCAATTTACCAAAGGCAAAGTCTTTTCTTGGGAACAGTGGTTCTGCCATCTTAGGAGCCGTTCTGCCGCTGTTTGCGATTGTCTTTTTCAAAGGTGATCTGTGCTATGCAACAGTTTTTCTGGGTTATCCTGCTTACGAAGTAGTTAGCAGTTTTCTGCGCCGTGTAATTGGGCATAGAAATCCATTTATGGCTGACAAGAAACACACACATCATCTTTTCATGAAAAAACTCGGTGTCTGGCGCACCCTGACTTTGTTGATCAGTTTTTCGTTTTCATGCAACCTTCTTGGACTAACCGAAAAATTCTGGTCCCTCGCCATCTTTTTTTTGATCAGTGGTATTCTCTTCGCTTACTGCTTTCTTCAGGGCAGAAACAGCGACTTCAATTTGTGAATCATCGGGCAGTGCCGTGGTGAGTTTTTGCAGTATTAACCCAGGTGCTGTCAAGATTGACATGAGCCTTGAACCCTTTGCTGATATTCTCAGAAATTCGTAGGAAAGCCCTATTACGATTGGAATCAATATTATTCTGCTGATAACCTTCCACAGTATTCCAAGGCTCACCACACTGCCCAGCAGACTGAAAACTATGATGGACACTATGAGGAAAATCATCGCAAAGCTTGTTCCACACCTTGGATGTATTGTGCTGAACTTTCTGATATTCTCAATGGTTAGTTCTTCATTGGCTTCGTACGCGTGAATAACCATGTGCTCAGCACCATGATACTGGAAGATTCTTCTCACATCTTTGAAAAGTGAAATAATGTAAACATACAGCAAAAACAAACCCAGCCGGATCAGACCTTCAACGATAGAAAACACAAATTCGTTGCCTTTCAAAAACTTTAACATATTCGTTAAAAAAACGGGTAACACTAAGAAAAGGCCCACCGCCAGAACAACCGCAAAAAGCAGTGATGCAACGGTCTCTGATTTTTTCATCTTTTGCCCGGAACTTATCTCGGCCGATCTATCCAGTGCAAATATTCCATAATATAGAGAGTAATAAAGACTGACCAATCCTCTCACGAATGGTACTTTGAAAAGCTTGGAACCCGATGGCGTTTTTCTGCTGATCTCTTCAATCACAATTGCTCCTTTGTTGTCCCTCACCGCTATCGCTACATTCTTTCCCATCATCAGCACACCTTCGATAATTGCTTGTCCACCAACCTTCATGTCTTCTCCTCCTCGTTGCACTCGGGCATGAACAATGTAAATTCGCTACCCTCATTTGGCTTACTCTGTAATTCTATCCTGCATCCCATTATTCGCGAAAGCTTTTCAACCAGCGCCAATCCTAAACCATATCCGCTGCTCGATCTTGATTTGTCGGCCTTGTAGAATTTTCGAAAGATCTTTTCTTTTTCTGATTCCTCTATTCCTATGCCAAAATCTTTCACACTTACCCACCCTTTACCACATCTCAAGATTATATGTTTTCTATCTCTTGAAAATTTCACTGCGTTTTCAACCAAAGCCTTTACGATGATCCGCAGTACCTTGGAGTCTGCGCAACCGATTCCGTTTCCTTCAACGTCAATCTGAAAGTCACTGAACTCATGATGAAATTCGTCAGCCAATTCCTCCAAGAACGATCTCAACTCAATAGATCTGATTTCCAACTTGGTTATTGGTCTTGAAAGCATCAGCAATGTCTCAGATAAACTGATGAGTTTTCCAGAAGTCTCGTGTATAGTCTGGGCAGATTCAACGACAATATCTTTCTTGTCAGCAAAACGCTGTATCAGTTCCGCATAACCTTGTATTGTTGTCAAAGGTGTTCTCAGCTCATGCGATACGTCATTTATGAAATCATTCTGAGCCTCAAAACCAATCTTCAACCTATCAAGCATATTGTTGATCGTCCTGGCAAGTGTTGAAACCTCATCATTCAGTCCCGGATCGTAGACCCTTCTTGTCAGATCCGCTGTGTTTATCTCTTTCAGTTCATTTGTGATTCGATTCATTGGTGCAAGAGACTTACTCACAAAGTAGTTACCTACAAGGAAAGATATACCGCTGAACAATGCCCAAAAGATGACGAATCCTTGCGAGAGGATTTTCAGAAAATCTCCCATCCCCCCTGCTGGCGAAAGCAGGTAGAAATCTTTCTCACCAATTGCACTCACGAATCTTGCTTTTGCAACAAGGTATTCATCTTTTCCAAGTTTTATATAAGTTGGTCGTTTCACATTCAAAACCTGCTCAACGAATTTCTTGTAGTGTTCGTGTTCTGTGTTTATGTTCCCCAAAACAACGTTTCCACTATCATCAAGTACTGCTACACCCGGTGGAAGTTGGAGGTTCATTAAGATTCTGCCAGGCATCTTGAAGGCGTTAAATACGTCCCTTCTCAGGTTTTCCACCGAACGGCTCAGATGCATGTTTTTAACTAAGGAATAAGCAGCCAACAGACCAAGGCCAAGTATCAATGAAAAAAGCACCGTCTGCCAAAACACCATCTTCCACTTAAGCGTTGAGAACATATCCTACTCCCTTAACTGTCTTCACCATGTGAGCATATTCTCTCAATTTGTCTCTCAGATACTTCACATAGACGTCCACGATGTTTTTGCTGATGTATTCGCTGTCGCCCCAGATCTCTTTGAGCAATTCTTCTCTGCTCAAAACTCTTCCTTCGTTTATGCATAGAAGATACAGTAACTTGCTTTCCCTTTCTGAGAGCATTGTGCTCGAACCATCTGGAAAAACAAGCGTCTTTGAACCTATATCGAAGACAAGATCACCAATCTTCAGTGATTCGGGCTTTCTCACTCTTCTTGCAACTGCCTCAACTCGCGCTAACAATTCGTCCAAATGGAATGGTTTGGGCACGTAGTCATCTGCGCCCTTCTTGAGACCCCGTATCCTGTTCTCCACTTCCCCACGGGCAGTTAAAACAATTACTCCCACTTCCTCATCGACGGATCTTATCTTCTCAAGAACTTCGAAACCATCCATACCGGGCAACATCAGATCAAGTATTACCAAAGAAGGATCATGCATTGAATACATTCTCCATCCTTCTTCACCTGTACTCGCAACATAAACTTCGTACCCATGATTTGAAAAAAGTATTTCCAGCAGGCGGGCTATCTTCTGATCATCTTCCACTATTAATAACTTTATTCTCCATCAACTCCTTGTATTCACTGACTATCTTGTTAGCATAAATCGTTTTCATACTACCACCGTTGTACATCTCTAACGCCTTAAACAAGTTTCCTGAAGTCTTTTGAAGCAGATATTTAAGATAGAGGACTCCATATTCAATGTTAATACGAAAATCCCAAAGCAGAGTTGACCAACCGCCTTCAGGTTCGCTTAAAGAATACTTCTGGGCCACAAACTCGGCTGTCTCCTTTTTTATCTGAACTAAGCCCAGTTCTCCAGCCGTTCCAACCACATTTCTAAATTCACTTTCCACGTTTATCAAAGCAATTACTAACAATGGATCAAAGTCGTGCTTTTTGCTTATTTCAATTATCGCTGTGTACAGTTCATCAACGATGTCCTTGTCGACAATTAGACCATGCTTAGTTCTCGCTTCTGTGACCATATCTTTGAACCAAGTTGGTGCGGGCTCTGCAAAAAACAAAGTCATGATCACGAGTGTTTGAATCAAGATGATCACTTTCAGTTTCTCAGCAAACATCCTTTGCACCTCCGAAGCAGCAATCTGCTATAATTTCACAGGGTGGAACTTTGTGGAAGCTCTTTATCGTAAGTACAGGCCAAAGAACTTCGACCAAATTATAGACCAGTTACAGGCCAAATTGGTTCTTCAGAATGCGATTCTGAAAAACAGAGTATCCCACGCATATATCTTCGCAGGTCCCCGTGGTACTGGGAAGACCTCTGTGGCAAGGGTACTCGCTAAATCTTTGAATTGTCCTAACAGGACAGGTTACGAACCGTGCGGTCGGTGTGACAGTTGTATCTCGATTGACAAGGGCATCCATCCGGATGTTGTGGAGCTCGATGCAGCATCGAATAGAGGAATAGATGAGATCCGAAAAATCAGAGATGCTGTAGGCTTTCGGCCAATGCTTGGAAAGTACAAAGTATACATAATCGATGAATTTCATATGCTCACCCGTGAGGCATTTAACGCTCTTCTCAAGACACTGGAAGAACCGCCTGAAAAAATAACCTTCATTTTGGCAACAACGAATTTGGAAAGAGTCCCAAGTACTATAATCTCAAGATGCCAGATAATCGAATTCAGAAACTTCACCGAGAAAGATGTCGTTGAGAATCTTCTTCAGATCTCGTCCAAGGAAAATATGAAACTCCACGAAGATGCAGCGAAATTGATCGCAAAACGGGCGGCCGGTGGAATGAGAGATGCTCTGTCTTATCTGGAGCAAGTTGCAAGCTATGCTCTACACGATCCAATAACAACCGCGGTTGTTGAAAGAGCACTTGGTCTGGTACCATCTCAGATCGTTGAAGACTACATTCAGTACCTTCTTGACGGACAGGTTATGAAAATAGAACAACTGATCGATGAAGTATTCGCAGATGGTTATGATCTCTACCAGCTCGTTCAATCGGCGATCGAGGGAATAGAAGAGAAGATCTCACAGAAACCATCTAAGGAACTATTAACACTGGCTCAAGGGCTCATCGAACTGACTAAGGAAATGAGATATGCCGAAAACAAAAAGATCATCTGTAAGATTCTTTCCATGAACCTTGCGGCAAAGTATTCCTCAACAGGAGAAAAAACATCTGAGCAACCGCCACAATCAAAAGAAAAGACTGTGCAAACCGTTGTTTCGGTTGAACAATCTCTTCAGAAGAATGCTTCTCAGGGTTCTCAGACCAGAAAAGAATCCGAACCTGATACTTCGCAGATTGAGGAAATACTCAACTGGATCAAGGAAGAAAACGATGTTTCGATATATGTTGCGCTTTCGCAGTCAAGAATCACATTGAAAGACAACCGCGTTGAAATATCGCTTTTGCCATCTCAACGGTTTCAATATGAGTACCTCAGAGAGAAAATCCTTGAGTTGGAGTACTTGTTTAAGACAAAAATGAAGAAGGATATCGTCGTAGAGATTTTCATTGACGAAGAACGAGAGAAAAGAATACTGCAAAGGCTTAAAGAACTCTTTCCAGGTAAAATTCGAATAGAGGAGTGAACAAAAGTGAAAAAGATCAAAGGGTTCGGTGGAAGAAGTTACGGCAAACCTGACAAGCCAGAAGGTATCGAGAAGATTCAGCAACAAATGAGAGAACAGCTCGAAAAGATTGAAGAAGGGTTCGAAAACATCGAAGTTGTCGGGACTGCCGGTGGTGGAGCGATAAAGGTGACAGCGAAATGCAGCTATGAAATTTCAGCCATCGAATACGACAAATCATTACTCGAAGATCAAGAGATGTTCAACGATCTGCTTATCGCTGCAATTAATGAGGCGATGAGAGAAGTCACTAAGAAAAGGAATGAGGAATTCTCAAAGGTTGTTGGATTGGAAGGTCTCCCAAATTTGTGAGATTTTACACAAATTCGTGAATACTGTAAACATTACCAAGTAGAATATTCGTAGACACCCAGATTTAAGGAGGGAAAAGCATGAAGGTAGCGATTAACGGTTTTGGAAGAGTAGGGAGAGTAGTACTGAGAGAGATCTTGAGACGTAACTGGAAGGATCTTGAAGTTGTTGCTATCAACGATGTTACCGATGCCGCAACCCTTGCCCATCTTTTCAAGTACGATTCTGTGCACAAGATCTACCCAAGCGAAGTTGTTGCGAAAGAAAAAGAACTGATCATCGATGGTAAGAGCTACATGGTTTTCAGTGAGAAAGACCCGTCCAAGCTACCGTGGAAAGATCTTGGTGTGGATATAGTTATCGAATCATCCGGTGTATTCACCGACAAAGAAAAGGCCTCACTGCATCTCCAGGCAGGTGCAAAAAAAGTTATAATCACAGCTCCAGCTAAAGGTGAGGACATAACAGTTGTTTTAGGATGCAACGAGAAGAGTTTGAAACCAGAACACACAGTTATTTCATGCGCTTCGTGCACGACAAACTCGATTGCGCCAATAATCAAAGTTCTGCATGAGAAATTCACTATCACTAATGGTTTTCTCACAACCGTCCACGCTTACACGAATGACCAGAGGGTTCTCGATCTTCCACACAAAGATTTGAGAAGGGCACGAGCGGCTGCCATCAACACGATACCAACCACTACCGGGGCAGCAAAAGCCGTGGCTTTGGTCGTCCCTGAACTCAAAGGAAAGCTCGATGGAGTTGCTTTGAGAGTGCCCGTACCCGATGGTTCTATCTCCGATTTCGTCGCAGTTGTTGAGAAACCAACCACAATTGAGGAAGTAAACCAAGTCATGAAACAAGCATGCGAGAGCTCTCTAAAAGGAATAGTCAAGTACAACACCGATCCAATCGTCAGCAGTGATATTATTGGCACAACATATTCTGGTATTTTCGATGCTACTCTGACGAATGTAAAAGGCAATTTGATTAAGGTCTTCTCTTGGTATGACAATGAATATGGCTACAGTTGTCGCGTTGTAGACACAGTTGAACTCGTTGCAAAGCTCATGTGAGGGGGAATTTCCCCTCCATCCTTTGGAGGTGTAAAGATGAAGAAACTAACTATAAAGGATGTGGATCTATCAGGCAAAACTGTGATAATGAGGGTAGATTTTAACGTTCCGATAGACAAGGACGGAAAGGTGTCCGATGACACGAGAATAACTGCTGCTTTACCAACTATCAGGTACGCCGTGGAGAAAAAGGCGAAGGTAATACTGCTCTCGCACCTTGGCAGGCCGAAGGGTGGACCAGATCCAAAATACAGTCTCAAACCTGTAGCCGATCATCTTAGGAAAATCTCCGGTTTGAACGTTTTGTTCGTACCGCAGTTGATCGGAGAAGAAGTAAAACAAGCTGTCAAGAATATGGCGCCCGGTGATATCTTAGTTCTGGAGAACACAAGGTTTCATCCCGGAGAGGAAAAGAACGATCTGGAGCTTGCCAAGGCATGGGCTGAACTTGCCGACATACATGTTAATGATGCCTTTGGTACCGCTCACAGAGCTCATTCTTCAAATGTCGGAATAGCCACCTTCATACCGAGTGTTGCAGGTTTTCTGATGGAAAAGGAGATTGAATTTCTCAACAAAGTTACTTACGAGCCTGAGCATCCATATGTGGTTGTTCTTGGTGGAGCCAAGGTTTCAGACAAAATAGGAGTCATAACCAACCTCTTGAACAAAGCCGATAAACTGCTAATAGGTGGAGCGATGATGTTCACGTTCTTCGAAGCCCAAGGTATACAGGTTGGCTCATCCTTGGTAGAGAACGATAAACTTGAACTCGCAAGAGAAATACTCAAACAGGCACAGGAGAAAAAAGTGCAGATCGTGTTACCAGTTGATACAGTCATCGCTCAGAAAATGGAGGCCGGTGCGCAGACCAAGATCGTTCAGATCAAGGATGGAATAGCTGATGGTTGGATGGGACTTGATATCGGGCCACAAACAGTAGAACTTTTCAAAGAAGCTCTCAAAGATGCCAAAACAGTTGTATGGAATGGTCCTATGGGCGTTTTTGAGATTGATGACTTTGCGAAGGGTACGAAGGCCGTCGCAGAACTAATAGCTAAAGTGAACGGAGTGACCGTAATTGGAGGAGGAGATTCTGCAGCAGCGGTTGCGAAGTTCGGTCTTGAATCGGCCTATTCACATGTTTCAACGGGTGGTGGCGCTTCGCTTGAATTTCTCGAAGGAAAGGAACTTCCTGGGATCAGTAGCATAGCAGATAAAAAAAAATAGATAGGGTCATATTGGCTGGCAATTGGAAGATGAATAAGACGAGCGAACAGGCAAAATTCTTTGCAAATAAACTCATACATGATTTGGCGGGCGTGAACTTCAAAGTGATACTGTGCCCGCCATTTGTATTCCTCTCAGACCTTGCTGAAATACTCAAGGGAACAAATCTGAGCCTTGGTGCGCAGAATTGTTACTATGAAAGATCGGGAGCCTTCACAGGTGAGATCTCACCGATTATGCTGAAGGACATAGGCATTGAATATGTCATCATCGGTCATTCAGAACGTCGTCATATCTTCGGTGAGACAGATGAGATGGTGAACAAGAAGATTAAAGCCGCCCTCGACGATGGTATGAAACCGATCGTGTGTGTCGGTGAAACAAAGGAAGAAAGAGAAAAAGGTCTTACCTTTTGTGTCGTAGAGTCTCAAATTAGGCAAGCATTCTTTGGCTTGAGCAAAGATGAAGTGCTGAAAACTGTTATAGCTTATGAACCCGTTTGGGCAATCGGAACCGGAATTGTCGCCAAACCTTACCAAGCACAACAAGTGCACAAATTCATCCGAACACTTCTCGGTGAGCTCTACGATGCAGAACTTTGTCAGAAAATCTCCATCTTGTACGGTGGAAGCATAAAACCAGATAACTTCTTTGGGCTCATGGTTCAAGCTGATATCGATGGCGGTCTGGTAGGTGGAGCAAGCCTCGACGATCAGTTTGTTGAACTTGCAAAGATAGTTTCTCGGATGCTGTGAACAAGCCCCGTAAGGGGCTTGCTTTATTCAGCAACAAATCGATCTTTCGAAAAAATAGGTACGGTGTCATAAAGATCTTTTTGAGCGCAGAATGAGACATCCTCTGAAAAACCGTACTTGATGAGTTCTTGAGCGTGTTCCGCTCTAAGAAGCGCTCCCAAAAGATCACCTTTCTCATGTATTTCCCACAATTCCTTCGCCATCTTTGCAGCATCGGTTAATTCATCACGACCAAGTTCATGAACAATCGCACCGGCGCAAAGCGCATCTTCATACGCAACCTTTCCATCTTGCCCAGAACAAATCAACGTCACATCCATGTGCCCACTCAGGCGCTTGACAATCTGGCGAAGATTCAAAAAACAAGCGGCATATATTACCTGCGCATTGATCATCGAAATAGCTTTTGTGCCGTTTGTTGTTGTCAAAACAATCTCCTTTCCTCTGACACCAAAATACTCCGTCGGTGAATTGCCAAGGTCAAACCCATTAGGTTTGACACCACCTCTCTCACCACAGATTAAGACATTCCCAACCTTCATTCTTTTGGCCTGTGCTACTGTTCTGGCTGGAATAACACATTTAGCACCATTTGCAAGTGCTGTGACAATAGTGCTCGTAGCTCTTAAAACATCAATGACAACGCAGACTTCTTGCTGAGAAATGCGTTTGGGTAAAAACAGGACGTCAATCAACTCTAATGCACTCCAAGGAGTTTATCGATCTTCTGCTTGTCAAAACCAATCACCAATTGGTTCCCAATCTCAATCACAGGGACACCATTTTGTCCTGTCCTCCTAACAAGTCTCTCGGCATCTTGCTGGCTTTTGGAGACATCGATCTCGGTAAATTTCAAGCCAAGTTCTCTGAGATAGTTCTTGGCCCTGACGCAATATGGACAACCTGGTGCAGTATACACAGTTATTTTGGTCATGAAATCACCTCCGACAAATAGTATACTCTTTTTGTCGGAATTTATCAACAGCTATTTCCTAATATCGTCTTTTATAGACTGTATGCTGTTCGCATCAAGATAAACACGTTGATATGTTTTCCCGTCCACAACAATTTGAATGGGTTTGTCGGTAATTGCCTCAGGATAATAGTATCGAAGAGCATTTCTCCGCAGTTCATACATCAACTTTGCAAGACCGGCGGCTGTGAAAGTTGTCTCGGGTTTTAAGACCGAAACCCATCGATTCAAAGACAGATAATCGAAAGCCTTTGGATTTCTATTAGCCAATTTTTTAAGCAGATTCTCGAAGTTGTTCTCTTGTTGTCCGACTATCTCCTTTGCCAGTTTCGAAATCTGTTCTGCACTCACGACGGCGTAGAATCTCTTGTTTGAAGTTGACTCAATCATCGTCTCTGCAAAATTGAATACCTCCAATGGGTTTTGTACATCAAGAGCTCTATTAGTCAATGGATTAAAAGAATGCTGAGGAAATCTCAAAACATATATCATCCTTTTGTTTGTATCGACTCGTATGAAATACGCCAGATTGTCATCTTTACAGACGAAAGCGAAATGAACAATGGGAGATGTGAATTCTTCTGATCTTTTCACAGCATTCGAGCTCAACCAAAACCACAAACCAAAGCCTCCAACACTGATGGCAACCACAAGCAAAACCCATACAAGGCCGCTTCTTCTTCTCTTCATTGTTCTATACCTCCTCTACAGTCTTTGCCATATTGTCCTACCTTTATCAACATACAATTGTGCTTCGCCAGTCTTCTTCAACCAATTCAGATAAGCCAGAATCGTCATCCTCAGAAGATAATACATGCCTACATCTGCGACGTCAACCTGCAAATTCTGCAGCACATCACAGATGATATTCTCCTCGCTTTTGGGCTCTTTCATTAAAAGACGGATCTTCTCTGCAACAAATTCTATGTGTGCCTTGTTCAAAGAAATGATTTCTGTGCCATTGATCGACCCATGTGATGGGACGCAGCAGTTGAAACTCTTGAGTTTGTCCAGAGATCTGATTGCAGCATCTATATCGTTGTACACAGCAATAGTCTTCTTTCTCAGGATTTCTTCACCAAAAATTGAATCTGCCGCAAAGATAATATCGCCAACCGCAACTCCGACCTGCCCAAGTGCGTGACCTGGTAATTCTATTATCTGTAAATCATATAGATAACCATCACCTTCGAATGTTTCATCAACCTTTGAAGGTTCAGCCAAGAAGAATTTGGATCTGAGCTCATCGGTTGGATACGCGCCGCAGGACAGAGTCAATGGCTCAAGAATTGGATTCTCAACGAATGGCTTTGTCAAGACGTGTGTGATGACCTGAACGTTTGTCCTTTTTTTGATGAAAGCATTACCACCTATATGATCGGCGTGAAAGTGTGTGTTAACAAGCCACCTGAGATTCAAATCATTCAGTGAAAATATCTTTAAAGCCTTCCGCGCGTAAGATTCGTCGATGCCAGAGTCTACAAGAACCACATCTTTTGAAAATCTTATCAGACCAAGATTTGTTCTATCAGATAGAATGCCAACTCTGCTATCAAGCCATATCAGTTCCATTTATAGTCTTCCCTTCGAAGTTTCACCAACCAGTTCCACATTTTGACAGTCTCTGGCAGTATGAACAATCCTCTTCTTATCGCATACTGTATCTTATTCCCCGCTGTCAGGAAAAGTGCTTCATTCAAATCTTCTTTTGACATTTCTCTCAGCCAGTCCACATTGTCGTAAATCCTATTTTCTTCAAGAGAATCTGAAAGAAATACAATCTTTCCTATATCGGAAAAATGGTCTTTGCCACTCGTGTGATACGCGATAGCGTCCAAGATATCTCTGTCATGAAGAGCAAATCTTCTTTTGATATACTCTGCTGCAACCTTACCGTGCAAAAGGATCGGATTCAGTTTTTCAAGTTCTGTGATTCTCATTCGATATACTGTAGCCATAGTTAAAAGGACAGTTGGTTTAACATCTCTGAAGATATCATGTGCAAATGCCGCGAGTACAACACGATCTTCATCTATTCCATGAATTCTGGCAAGTTGCACTGCAAAGTTTACGCAGGACTCGACATGAGATAAACGTTCACTACCGAGTAAGAGTTTGGAAATCCTTTGCAGCTCCTCAAGGATCTTATTCACAGTTTACCAACCTTCTCTTTCAACCTCAACCACTTCAAGACCCTTGGTGTTCTCAATCATGGCCGTTACATTTTCCACAATGGTGTCAAGTACAGTTTGAGCCGATGAAACTATTGCCACTCCTAACTGCGACCAATTCTTCGAATCTGTATAACCAGCCTCACACACAGAAATGTTGAACTTTGTTCTCATCTCATTGATAAGTTTCTTCAAAACTGAACGCTTCTCCTTCAGACTGTTTATTCCAAACAACCTCAATTTGTAGCTCACGACTGCTACGTGCATCACAGACCACCTTATTTTGGAAAAAAGGGGGAAAGTCCCCCTTTATCATGCGTTTTGGCTTTCTTGTTTACGCTCCTGAGCAATCTTTTCTTGAATATTTGGTGGCACCTCCTGGTAACGTACGAATTTCATTGTGAAATACCCTCGACCACTTGTGATGCCTGAGAGTCTGCCGGAGAAATCGAGCATTTCAGCCAAAGGAACTTCTGCTTTCACTTTTGACATACCTTTACCGGTAGATTCCATGCCTTGCGGTCTACCTCTTCTGCTTGTTACCTCACCAATGACATCTCCTGCAACCTCATCAGGGCAGAAGATCTCAACTTCCATTATGGGTTCGAGCAGAACTGGCCTTGCTTCTTCCATTCCTTTTCGAAAAGCTTGAATCGCGGCGATTTGGAAAGAGATATCAGATGAGTCGACCTCATGGTACGAACCATCAAAGAGTGTGACTCGAACATCAACAACGGGATATCCCGCAATAGATCCTCGTTTCATAGCTTCTACAACGCCTTTCTCAACAGATGGGATGAAATTCTTTGGTATGACTCCACCGAAAATCTTGTCGACAAATTCAAAACCCATACCTCTTGGGAGTGGTTCCAATTCGATTTTGACATGTCCGTACTGGCCATGTCCTCCAGTCTGTTTTTTGTGCTTGTACTCGGCGACAGCCTTCTTAGAAATCGTTTCTCTGTAAGCAATCTTCGGTTTACCAACCTCTACATCCACACCAAAGGTGCTCTTAAGCCTTTCAATCATCACATCCAGATGAATCGTTCCAAGACCCGATACGACTGTCTCGCCTGTTTCAGGATCGTATTCCCATCTGAAGGTGGGATCTGTTTCAGATAGGCGAGACAAGCCACTGCTGATCTTGTCGATGTCGGCCTTAGATTTTGGATTAACCGATCGTGAGAACATCGGTTCAGGAAAGATTGGTGGTGTTATGATCAATTTTCTATCTTTGTGAGTGAACGTTTCGCAAACAGAGCCCTCTTTGAGTTTTGGCAGAACGACAATGTCACCGCAGGTGGCCTGATCTATCTCGACCTGCTCTTTTCCGCGAGCAAGATACAAGCGACCGAATTTATCCGATGTACCTCTGTTGACATTGAAATAACTGTCTCCGGCCTTTATGGTACCTGAAATCACCTTGATATAACTTACACGACCGACAAA